>MDTA01187599.1_pt1 | contig 10798 bp, 7 predicted proteins | sample 811151 | NCBI WGS metagenome assembly MDTA01 (sample SAMN05326648, study PRJNA326480) | marine metagenome | isolation source: seawater | place: Indian Ocean: South | collected 2010 | reverse complement strand
GCATTTTTACAATGCTCTCTAATTCTTAAAGGAAGTGTTTCTAAACCTTGAATAAATTGAAATGCATTAAATGGACTCATTGCTCCGCCCATATCCCTCAATAATGTTGTTCTTGCTTTAAGAATAAATGCAAGCGGGGTTAAAGGGTCGGGAAGTTGAGAGAATATAGCACCGTGATAAGATGGATCAGGTGTATTTAATGCAGGCTGTCTATCGCCGGCACCAGCCCAATCAAATCCTCCGGCATCAACTATAATTCCACCAATTGAAGTTCCATGACCACCGATGTATTTAGTTGTCGAGTGAACAACAATTGCAGCACCATGATCAAGAGGTCTACATATAATAGGTGCAGCAGTATTATCAACTATCAAGGGTATACCTTGTTTTCTTCCAATCGCAGCTACCTCCTTGATAGGAAAAACTTGTAATTTTGGATTAGGTAGTGTTTCTGCAAAATATGCTCGCGTTTTATCATCAGTAGCATTAGCAAAATCATTCGGGTCTTTTGGATCAACAAATCGTACTTCGATACCAATGTCCTTAAAAGTATTACTAAATTGATTCCATGTACCACCATATAGATCTGTGGATGAAACAATATTATCGCCTGCACGTGCGATATTCTGGATTGCATACGCAGTTGCCGTTTGTCCAGATGAAACAGCTAATGCAGCTGCACCACCTTCTAATGCAGCAACTCTTTGTTCAAGTACATCGCAGGTTGGATTCATTATTCTTGAATAAATATTTCCCAACTCAGAAAGCGCAAAAAGATTTGCAGCATGTTCGGTATTATTAAATTGATAGCTTGTTGTTTGGTGAATAGGTACAGCTACAGAATTTGTATTAGTATCTGAGCGCCAACCAGCATGTAAAGCTATGGTTTCTGGATTTTTTAATTCATTAGTCATTTTTACCTCCTTAATCTGGGAGACAAAAAAACCCGGGTGTTACCGGGTCTCTCCCAGCCTTTTTTAGCGACTTTTTTTATGTGGCCGCAAGCCGACTGGCTCAAATCACCACATTCTGTTTATACAGATAGTAAAAACTTACATGCCTATTTTTTTATTGTCTAGTTTTTTTTATTCATGTCGTTTATTGCAGCATAAACTAAAGTTTGTGCTTGAGGTCGCAATGGATAACGGCCAGAGGGAATCAATTGAGTTAAAATAATTGAAAATAGTTTTTCTTTTGGATCAATCCAAAAAAATGTACTTGCCATACCTCCCCATGAATAACTTCCAACACTTGCTGGCATAGCTGAACGCACTTGGTCTACCATAACTGAAAACCCTAAACCAAAACCTGCACCATCAAATCTAGTCTCAGAAAAACTACTATCGCCCATATCTTTTAAAGTATTATTATTAGGAAGATGATTTTTGGTCATAAAATCTATAGTTGTTGGACTGAGAATTCTTTTACCTTTAAAAATCCCTTTATCTAGTAACATTTGACAAAAGTTTGCATAATCTGAGATTGTTGAGCATAGGCCACCACCACCTGACAAAAAGTTTCTTTTTTTAGAGAATTCATCTTCACCAGCAATATGACTTATTGCCATTTTTTTTGTTTTACTGCCTATCATTGTTTGATAGCAATCTGCAAAACGAAATAACTTATCTTCTTCAACAAAAAACCCTGTATCTTCCATTTCCAGTGGCTTAAAAATATTCTCCGAAAGAAATTCATCAAAGGGCACCCCGGAAACAACTTCTATCACTCTACCTAAAATATCAATAGAATTGGAGTAATGCCATTTTTCACCTGGTTCAAATAATATAGGCAAATCAGATAATTTTTCGCAAAATTGTTTTAAATCCATTTCTTTTTTTGTGTTAATGTCTTTATGATCATGCAATCCATTTTTTCTGTACAATCCAATTGCTGGGTGTCCAATCATAAAATCATAAGTGAAACCTGCAGTATGAGTCATTAAATCTCTTATTAAAATGGGATTCTTTATTGGCTTAGTTTTATAACTATTAGTATCACCGGAAACCCATACCTCTGTTTTTTTAAATTCAGGTAAATAACGATATAGTTCATGTTCGAGTCTAATGAGACCTTTTTCGTAGAGCATCATCAAAGCAACTGAGGTTATAGGCTTAGTCATAGAATAAATTCTGAATATTGTTTCATTGTTTATCTCATCTCTTTTATCGATATTTTTGAAACCTTGATGTGAATAATGTGCAACTTCTCCATACCTTGATACTAAACAGATAAAATTAGGAATTCTTCCCTGAGATAAATATGAGGAAAAATAATTAGGGATATAAGACAATTTTTCTCGATCAAAACCTAATTCAACGCTATCAGACTCATTCTTGAGATAATTTACTATTTTTTCTTTATACAATTTTGACACTCACATTTTTCTTGAAAAGATACACCATAAGTATAACATTTCCTAATGGATAGTATTTCAGAAGAAATTTACGATGTTATTATTCTTGGTGCTGGTATTTCTGGTCTTGGAACAGCTTATAATCTTTTAAGAAATAAAAAAATATCCTTTCGAATATTAGAAAAAAATGATGGAATTGGAGGAACATGGAGAGAAAATACCTACCCTGGCCTTTGCTGTGATGTTCCTTCGCACTTTTATTCATTTTCATTTGCCATAAACCCTGATTGTACTAAAACATACCCTGAACAATATGAAATCTTAGATTATCTTGAGAATATTGCAGATAAATTCAAAATTAGACCTTATATCAATTTTAATAGTGAGGTAGTTGAGTCTTCTTTCAATGAAGAGGATAAATTATGGGAAACCTTATTATCTTCTGGTAAATTATACAAATCTCGGTCACTTATAAGTGGGTTAGGTCAATTAAATAAGCCGAAATGGCCTGAAATAAAAGGTATAAAAGATTTTACTGGGCATAGTTTTCACAGTGCACAATGGGATCACAGTTATGATCTATCCAACAAAAAAGTTGCTGTAATAGGTAATGGACCAAGCGCAATTGGTTTTATTCCAAAGATTGCAAATATTGTTTCACATATGACCATCTTTCAAAGAAGTCCAAACTGGATAGTACCTAAACCAGACAGAGTTTATAATAAATTTGAAAGATTTTGTTTAAGGTATATTCCCTTTTACGCGAGGATTTATAGATTTTATTGGTACCTACTGCAAGAAAGAAACTACCTAGCCTTTTATAAGAAAGAGAACATTATATCGAAAATACTCGAAAAATTAATTTCTGGATTATTAACCAGGTTTAAAATATTTGATTTTGAAAGTGCATATAAAGCAGGATCAATGATGCATATCGATGAGCAAATTAATAATAAGGAATTAAAAAAAAAACTTATTCCTGATTATCCAATAGGCTGCAAAAGAATAATACCCTCTAATGATTATTTTCCAACTTTATGCAAAGATAATGTTGATTTAGAAACATCATCGATTGATAAAATAACTGATAACAAGATTTATACTGAAGACGGAAGTGAACACAATTTTGACGCCATTATTTATGGCACAGGCTTTGATACTAATACCTTTATTTCACCAGTAAAAATAACTGGTATAAATGGTAAAAGTCTTGATGATGTTTGGAAAAATGGTGCCGAAGCATATAGAGGTGTTATGGTACCCAATTTTCCAAATTTTTTTATATGCTATGGTCCTAACACCAATACCGGCCATGTATCAATCATCTATATGATAGAGTCTCAAATTTCATTTATTATGAAATGCCTTAGATACTTAAAAAATAAAAATTTTTCATATATTGATGTTAAAGATGAAGCAATGAAATTATATAATTTTAAAATTCAAGAAAAACTAAAAGATACCGTTTGGGCATCTAACTGCGGAAGTTGGTATAAAACTGATGAAGGAAAAATTATAAATAACTATCCCGGTTTTGGAATTGAATATCAAATCATGATGTCGCGACCCAATTATACAGACTTTAATTATAGTAACAATTAACTTAAAATCACTTACTTTCAAGATTTCTGTAAATATCGAGAACCTCAGGATTCAAAAGAGCCTCAATATTTTTAATTTCTTTATTATGTATAATATTTTTTACAGCCAGCTCTGAAATTTTTCCTGATCTTGTCCTTGGAAAATCTCTAACCTCATAAATTTTAGCAGGTACATGTCGCGGGCTTGCTCCAGATCGAATTGAATTTTTTATTTTGTCTATTAAATCACGAGTCAAGTCAAAGTTTTCCTGAAGTATTAAAAATAAAAGAATTCTCTGATCATTCTTCCAATCCTGGCCAACTGCTAAAGCTTCTTTCACTTCCTCTAGTTTTTCAACTTGTCGATAAATTTCTGCCGTTCCGATTCTTATTCCACCAGGATTCAGTGTTGCATCTGATCTTCCTTCAATAATAAAGCTATTGTTATCAGTCTCAATGACATAATCTCCATGATGCCATACATTATTATACTGTTCGAAATATGATTTTTTAAATACTTCATTATTATCATCGTTCCAAAAACCTAAAGGTATCGATGGGAAAGAATTTATACATACCAGTTCACCAGGTTTTGTAAAAACTCGGTTGCCTAAGTCATCCCAAGATTGAACATCCATACCAAGTGCAGAACATTGAATTTCGCCTCTTTTAACTGGTAAGCATGGGTTACCATGAACAAAGCAGGCAACAATATCTGTTCCCCCAGAAATAGATGAAAGTTGAATATTTTTTTTAACATTTGAGTAAACCCAATCATAACTTTGAGGTGCTAACGGTGAACCAGTCGAAGCAAAAACTCTAAGATAATCAAATGAAAGGTTTTGGTTTGGCTTAATTTTTATTTTATTTAAACTATCAATATATTTTGCTGAAGCCCCGAAAAAACTTAGCTTCTCTTCTTTGGCAATCTCAAATAGTATAAGCGGATTTGGAAAAATAGGAGAACCATCATATAGAACTAATGTTACCTTTGAAGCTAAAGCTGTTACCATCCAATTCCACATCATCCAGCCACAAGTAGTAAAATACATAATTCGATCATTTTCTCTCATATCACAATGATATCTATGCTCTTTAATATGCTGAATTAGTGTTCCACCAGCAGAATGAACAATACATTTTGGTTTACCGGTAGTTCCACTAGAATAAAGGATATAAAGAGGAATATTAAAGGGAAACTTTTTAAACTCAAAGTCATCAATATCCTTATCTGAAACAATACTATGCCAATCATACTTATATTCATTTTCTGAATTCCCGATATACCTGATATTTATTGTTTTTTTTATTGAAGTTATTCTTTTAGCAATATTGGCAACCTTATCTTTTATACAATATTTCTTACCAGCATAGATATAACCATCAGTTGTTATAAATATTTTTGGTTGGCATTGACCAAAACGATCAATTATACCCTCCTCACCAAAATCAGGAGAGCAAGATGTAAATATTGCACCTACTGATGCAGTGGCTAACATTGCAATAATTGACTCCGGTGAATTTGTTCCTAATACAGCTACCCTATCACCTGATTTTATGCCATTTTTGATTAACCATTTTGCAAGTGCAATCGTTTTTTGCTTTAATTCATTTAAAGTTAAAGAAATTCTTTTTTTGCGTTCATCATAAAATACAATAACCTCACGATTATTCTCACCAGCTAATAGATTTTCAGAAAAATTTAGACGACCTTTTGGAAAAAATTTGCTTTTGATAAGATCATCATACTCGCTAATAATCTGACTACCTTTATCTCCAATAATATTAGCCTCATCCCAAACTAAACTCCAAAAATCTTCAATATTTTTTATAGACCAATCGTGAAGTGATTGATAAATGAATTGCCCAGGACTTTTTATTTTTGTTTTAAAAACTCTCTCATACAGCCCTGCCATATTTGTTTTTTTGATACTTTTCTCACTTGGTTTCCATAGAATTTTAGACATTTTTTAATTAAATATGTTGTTTATTCAAAGGCTTTATGCAAGTCAAATAGGATATCTTCTATAGTTTCTAATCCAACAGAAAATCTAATAAGACCATCTTTAACACCTAAGGCCTCTCTTTTTTCCTTTGGAATTGAAGCATGTGTCATTGTTGCGGGATGGCAAACTAAACTCTCAACACCACCTAAACTCTCGGCTAATGTAAAAACTTCAAATTTACCTAATATTTCTCTTACTTTATCCATATCATTATCGACGATAACAGATAACATTCCTCCAGACATATGCATTTGTTTTTTTGCTATCTCGTGGCTTTCGCTACTTTTTAAACCTGGATATATAACTTCAATGTTATCAAAGTTTTTTTATAAATATTCTGCAGCTGCAAGTGCATTACTGCAATGCTTCTCCATTCTTAATGATAAAGTCTTTAAACTTCTTAAAAGTAGAAAGCTATCAAATGGGCCTGCAATCGCACCACTTGCATTTAATAAATAATTAAGGTTTTCAGATAAATCATGTCTATCCTCTGAAACTACAGCCAAACCTGCAACAACATCTGAGTGTCCACCTATATATTTTGTTGCAGAATGCACAACAATATCAAAACCATGATTTAGCGGTTTTTGAACCCAAGGAGAGCAGAAAGTATTATCACAAACTTTGATAATATCTTTACCTTTTGATAGCTCTATTATTTTATCAAGTTCAATAATTTTTAAAAGTGGGTTTGTCGGAGTTTCTAACCAAATCATTTTTGTTTTTTCATTAATTGCATCTTGAATATTTTTAGGATCAGAAAAATCTATAAAATCACATTTAATTCCTGACGCTCTTTTTTTTACATTTTCAAAAAGCCTGTATGTTCCACCATAAAGATCATCACAAGCAACTATATGATCACCAGAATTTAAAAGATCAATGATTGTAGATGTTGCTGCCATTCCCGATGAAAATGCATGCCCGGATATTCCGTTTTCAAGGTCAGCTATGCAGTCCTCAAGCGCTTTTCGTGTTGGATTTGCACTTCTTGAATATTCATAGCCCTTATGTTCACCTGGGGCCTCTTGCTCGTATGTTGAAGTGGCGTAAATTGGTGTCATGACAGCACCAGTGGATGGATCACTCACTTGCCCCGAATGAATTGATCGCGTTTCAAAACCTTTTTTATCTTTAACCATTGATATTAGTCCTCTTTAAATATGCAAGTAGATCAATTTTAGTAATAATACCAACAAATTTTTTATCTTCCAAAATAATAGCTAAACTATTTGTTTTGAAATAGTCAATTAACTGATCTAAAGAGTCATCAACATTTAAATTTTTGAAATTTTTTTGCATAGTTTCAGAAATTTTTTTGTCAAAACCATGGCCGTTTGAACAATTATTTAAAACATCGTCTTCCGTTATAATACCAACTAAATTTTCCTTATCTAAAACTGGTAATTGGGATACATCTGAGTCATTCATCCTGTTGAAGGCCACTAAAAGACTATCATCAGGTTTCACATAAATGACTTCATTCATATCAAAACGTGAAACTAATACATCCTCTAAAGTTCCTTTTGGATTAAAATTTACTAAATCATTTTGAGCTAACCATTTTCCGTTAAAAGCTTTTGATAAATATTTATTGCCGGTATCACATATTAATGTGACAACTTTTTTTTGCTCTTTTTGTTCTTTACACCATTTTAAAGCCGCAGCAAAAAGTGTACCTGCCGATGAACCAGCAAGTATCCCTTCCTTTTTTAAAAGTAATTGTATCGCCTCAAAAGCCTCTTTATCAGAAACACTTATCGCATCAGTTATAACATTTAAATCACAGTTTGTTGGAATATAGTCTTCACCAATACCCTCAACAAGCCATGACCCGCCATCATACTTGAATGTTCCAGTTTTAACTGCATCTTTAATAATCGAACCAACAGGATCAGCTGCTACAATACTTGTTTTTGGAGAAACTTTCTGGAAAAACCTTCCCACGCCTGTAAGAGTACCTCCACTTCCAACTCCAGCAATAAATGCATCGAGGTCACCATCCATTTGTTCATAAATTTCTGGCGCCGTTGTTTCTTCATGGGCCATTATATTTGCAGGATTATTAAACTGGTCAGCATAGAATGCACCTGGGATACTTTTAACATATCCTTCAGCAATATTATGATAATATTCTGGATGATCTTTGCCAACATCAGACCTGGTAAATTTTATTTCCGCTCCAAGTGCTTTTAAATGGGCAATTTTTTCTAAACTCATTTTGTCAGGAATAACAAGGAGTACTTTGTAACCTTTAAGTATCCCTACTAATGCAAGACCAATTCCTGTATTACCAGCTGTAGCCTCAATAATTGTTCCGCCAGGCTTTAATTTACCCTCTTTTTCAGCCTGATTTATTATATAAGACGCAACCCTATCTTTAATTGAACCTCCTGGGTTATCAGACTCCATTTTTACAAATAATCTACATAGACCTGTATCAATATTTTTTATCTCTACAAGTGGAGTATTTCCTATGAGTGACAGGACTGATGAATGTGTTTTTGACATAATTTATAACCCAGCAAGGAGATTTGTAGCACAATTTAGTGGCGGTCCCTAGAGGATTCGAACCTCTGACACCTGGTTTCGAAGACCAGTGCTCTATCCAGCTGAGCTAAGGGACCTTAAAATTCAATATATATTTTAAAATAACATAATTCATTAAAATTTATTTTTTTATGATAAGTTGATCGAAGGATTAAAATGATAAAAAAAATACCAATATATTTATTAATAATTTTACTTACATTATTAACAATTTATGTATCTAAATTAATTTTCTTCAAACCTTTTTCCTTTAATCACTTTTTAACAAGACAATTTGTTTTTAATACTCTGGATAGTCCTGAGTCACTTACATATATTGGTTTACTTGAGAAATATGGTTATAGATCTTACAACGGAAAGCTATCAGATTACTCTCTTGAAAAAGATAAAGATGATCTAAAAAAACTGAGGAGAGAGTATAAAATACTAAATTCTTATCAAGATAAAGAACTTTCGCCTGATGAATTATTAAGTAAAAAAATTGCTCAATTTCAGATGAAAAATGAAATTGAACAGATGACTAAATACCCTTACCACGCTTATCCATTAATACAAATGAATGGTTTACATACAAGAATTATAGAATTTATGACGGATATTCACCCAATCAAAGATGAGAAAGATGGAGAATATTATTTATCAAGATTAGCGGAAATACCTAATGTTTTTGCTCAAATACTGGAAAAAATGGAAAAAAGAAAAGAGTCAAAAATTTTTCCACCCACTTTTATGGTCGAAAGGGTAATAGATCAAATTGAAAACATTATCAATATTCCTATAGAAGCGAATCCACTTATGACAATCTTTACAGAAAAATTATCTTTAATTGGTATCGAACAAAAAAAGATTGATCTATTTGAGGACAAGGCCAAGAAAATTATCACAGAAGAAATAATTCCAAGCTATCATCTATTATTGATGCATCTCCATGAAATTAAACCATTGGCAAATACTAATCATGGAGTATGGAGCTTACCTGATGGAGATAACTACTATTCATTAAGACTTAAAATAATGACGACATCTGATTATTCTGCCGAGACGATTCATAATATAGGACTTAGTGAAGTTGAAAGAATTACAAATGAGATTAAAGATATTTTGAAGGCAGAGGGATATGAAAATATTGATGATGTAGGACAAGTTTTAGTTAAATTGAATGAAAGTGATAAATTCTTATTTAAAGATGACCAAAATTCAAGAAAAGAAATCATTGATATTTACAATAATATTATTAATGAAGCTTATGATTTAGTGCCGCAATATTTTCGGAAACTCCCGAAATCAAAAGTGATAGTCAGACCTGTACCAACATATTCAGAAAAAAGTGCTGCTGGAGGTTATTATCGTGGTCCTTCTCTCGATGGAAAAAGACCAGGTATTTTTTATGCAAATTTATATGATATAAAAGCAACGCCAAAATTTGGAATGAAAACATTAGCTTTTCATGAGGCGATACCGGGGCACCATTTCCAAATTGCCCTAAATCAAGAAAATAATGATCTTGGTATTTATAGGAAATATGCAGTAAATTCTACTGCATATTCTGAAGGCTGGGCTTTATATGCTGAACAATTGGCTGTTGAAATCGGTTTAGCAGAAAATCCTTATGACAAAATAGGTTTCCTTCAATCTGATTTATTCAGAGCTGTTCGGTTGGTAGTAGATACAGGTATTCATCATAAAAGATGGTCTCGTGAAAAAGCTATAAATTATATGTATAAAAAAACAGGTAAGGCTATGAGTTCAGTTGTAGCTGAAATCGAAAGATATATTGCTTGGCCAGGCCAAGCTTGTAGCTATAAAATTGGTATGCTCAAAATTCTTGAACTAAGACAAAATGCAAGAGAAACCTTAGGTATCAGATTTGATATAAGGGATTTCCATGATTTTATTCTTGAGAATGGAGAGGTACCCCTAACTGTCTTAGAGGATAATTATAAAGAATGGATAAAGAAGAAAAGTTAAGATATTAAGATTCTTCTTCTGAGACTTCTTCAGTAGCCTCTTCTTCAGTAGCCTCTTCCTCAGTAGCCTCTTCCTCAGTAGCCTCTTCCTCAGTAGCCTCTTCCTCAGTAGCCTCTTCAGAGGTTTCTTCTGGATTATCTGATGGAGTTTCATCACTATTAGATGAACTTTCTCCATCTAGGGATAAATTACCAGCGGCCATTCTTCCTCTATTCTCAGTCAATTCATATGAAACTTTATCACCTTCATTAAGAAATTTAATTCCAGAGTCTTTTAAAGCAGTCACATGAACAAAAACATCATTGCCACCATCTTCTGGCTCAATAAAACCATAACCTTTT
>MDTA01224936.1_pt1 | contig 10801 bp, 11 predicted proteins | sample 811151 | NCBI WGS metagenome assembly MDTA01 (sample SAMN05326648, study PRJNA326480) | marine metagenome | isolation source: seawater | place: Indian Ocean: South | collected 2010 | reverse complement strand
CAAAATTACCTTGTATTTAGTAAGTATCACTCAATAAATTGTTGGTAACTTGTTGCTGAATATTTATCGTATTCCATCAACAAGTACCCACACCTATTGCTTGTTTCTTCATTTTTAAAGAGCTTTCTCGAGACAAAATCATTCTGCGCCAAGCAGATAATTCCTACATCAACTAAACCAACGACGGGAATTCTGATTTTGAAAGACTCGAAACGATGCCTCCTCACGAAGCAGCGTTGGGCAAAAATGCCTTCGTCTAGTCCTAGTGACCAGAGCCGAGCATTATACTTTAAAGCGGTTCTTTTACAACCGTTTAAAGAAAATTTGGAAATTAGCCATGATGCGAAGGTTTTATCTCATACTTAAATATGGTCATACCCATTTATCAGGCCTAGATTTTATAAAAGAGAGGCCCAGATTTTCTTCTGCTCCAAGCTTTTTGTAGGCGAAGACCAATAAAAATAAGATATACACAGAAAAAAAAGAAGGCAAAAGCAAAGTTTGCTTTCGATGAGAAGAAGACGTGGAAGACTACTAGGCCCGCAATAAGATAGATAAGTCGATGCAACAACAACCAAATTCTACCTAAAATTTTCACCGCAAAATCAAACGAAGTTGTAGCCAATAAAAAAAGAAAGAAATACGCTAGCGAGCCGAGAATGATCCGTTTTTTAGTCATAAGGTCGTGAAAGTAATTTTCCACCTCTAATGCTGCCAAAAAAATCAAATAACTCAAAAGATGCAGCGTAGCGTAAAAAAAAACCGATAGACCTAAGACTCTTCTCATCCGCCGTATTCCCCAAATCTTGGGAATTTTTTCGAAAGAGCTGACGCTTAAGGTCAAAAACAAAAATAAGGTGGCTATTTGCCCGAAAAATATAACCAGCTCCATTCCAGGATCAGCCCCGAAATAATTCGTATCGAAGATCACTAAAAAAATGACTTTAAGAAGAACCCAAATAAATGGAGCGCAACAGGCAGATAGGAGAGCAAGTGTCGGCATCAAAAAAACTGTCGAAGATTCATTCCCTTATAGAGATGAGCAACTTCATCTTCATAACCATTAAACATTTGGGTCGGCCGAACATTTGGAGAAAAGATTGAACTAGGCAACCGCCTCTCGGTGGCCTGCGACCAGCGCGGGTGATCCACAGAGGGATTGACGTTTGAGTAAAACCCGTATTCTCTAGGATTACTCTTCATCCAAGTAGTATTTGGCCTTTTTTCGACAAATTCAATTTTGACAATAGATTTGATGCTTTTAAACCCATATTTCCAGGGCACTACAAGTCTTACAGGCGCTCCATTTTGATTAGGCAATAACTTCCCATACATTCCCACCGCCAGAAAACTGAGCTTGTTGGTCGCCTCGTCGATCCTCAAGGCCTCAACATACGGATATTCGATCGTCGAGAACAAGCTCTTTTGGGCAGGCATTTGATCCGGATCGTACAGTGTCTCGAATTTTACATATTTAGCGTCCGAGCGAGGCTTGAATTTTTCTATAAGGCTACCTAAGGGGAGCCCTACCCAAGGGATAACCATGGACCAAGCCTCTACACATCTGAGACGATAAATTCTCTCTTCCAAAAGGTGAGGTCGAACAAGATCTTCTAAGTGATATGTCCCTGCCCCATCACACTCTCCCTGAACCGAGATCTTCCAAGGATCAGTCACAAAGTTTTTTGCGTTCTTCTTTGGATCCGACTTGCCTGAACCAAACTCATAAAAATTGTTATAACTAGAGGCGTAACGAAAAGGGGTGACGTCGGCTAGTTTCATTGGATCTGCTTTTACTCTTGAATTTATTTTTTTAGATAAAATCTGACTTAGCTCAAATTTATTTTGACCGTCAATTCGGCTCCCCTGATTCGAGAGAACGGATGGTGAATGATAACCAAGAATTGCGGCTCCAAAAACTTTCAATAAGGAACGACGGTTTAAATAAGCTGACTCATCTGTAACTTCGTTCTCAGATATATCCCCGTTAAATCTTTTGGCCATAAGAAATTTCCGTTAATTCAAACTCAACCACTCTTGGTGGACTAAACTCGGTGCGTTTTATTCGCTATCCGTCCGAAAAAGCCTTCTGCCTAAGGCCAGAATAGGGCCAGAGAGAGCATAAGCAGTTCCAATCACTAAGAGCATCCCCGGAGGATAAATCAGTATAGAAACGAACATCAAAATCACCAAAAACATATACCGAAACGGAACTTGCCCCTTGATATTTTTTGGGTTGTAGTAGCGAACATTGCTGACCATGAGCAAAGCAGCCAGAAAAGCGAAAACCGCAAGCGAGAGGGAGAAAGTCACACTGTTTATTGGTTGGAGGTTGTCGACCCAAGTCCAAACCAAAGTCGCAATAGTCCCAGCGGCCATAGGGCTCGGCAGACCGAAGAAAACCTTTGTGTCGGGCGCCGTGTTAAAACGAGCTAGTCGAAGTGCAGTACAACAAACATAGAAGAAAGCAACAATCCACCCCATTTTTCCTAATTCGCTCAAACACCAACTATACAAAAGGATCGCAGGAGCAACTCCAAATGCTACTAAATCGGACATGCTATCGTACTGGACACCAAACTCGGTTGCAGTGTTGGTAAGTCTTGCGATTCTCCCATCAAGAGCATCTAAAAAGCCGGCTATCACTATGGCTGTGCATGCTAGCTCCAGCTCCCCCGACAGGGCGGCGATAATCGCATAAAAACCGCAAAAAAGTGCGCCTGTGGTAACCAAGTTGGGCAATAAGTATATTCCGCGCCGTAATCCTCGCCTTTCTCCTATGCTGGTGACTTGGCCTGAATCCATTCTCTCGGGTTCCTGCTCAGACAAATTAAAATTCTCCTTTCAAATGATTTTCTAACAATCAGATAAATTCCACCTAAATTGAAAGCGCTTTCTCTCCTCTTGAAAGGCCAAGCACTCCAGATCTAGCGACCTCTTTTACTGAGTGCTGCGGCAAGGCCTTAATGAACGCGTCTATTTTTTCTGATGTCCCGGTCAATTGAATTGTGTATGCGTCATGGAACACATCGACTATTTGCCCCCTGAAAATGTCTGAAATTCTTTTAACCTCTTCTCTTTGGTCGTTATTAGTTTTGACCTTAATCAGCATTAGTTCTCGCTCAACGTGGTCTCCCTCTGAGAGTTCTGCCAATTTCACGACTTCAACTAACTTATTCACCTGTTTCGTTATCTGCTCAATTTCATCGTCGCCAGCTACCGTTGTTAAGGTCAACCGCGATAAGGTTGGGTCTTCCGTTGGAGCCACCGTCAGCGTTTCTATATTGTACCCTCGTTGCGCAAAAAGCCCGATAAGTCGGGATAATGCTCCTGATTCGTTCTCTAACAGCACTGAAACAATCCTTCTCATCAGGTTCTGACTCCTTTTTCCAACCACATGTCTCTCATCGAACCATTGGGTGCTACCAACATCGGATACACGTGTTCCTTCGGATCAACCATAATATCCACAAAAACCAGCTTGTCTTTAATCGAAAAAACTTCTTTTAGAACAGGCTCTAAATCTGAACGACTTTGTATTTTGAAACCTCTGTGTCCATAAGATTCCGCTAACGCCACGAAATCAGGCAGAGAATCCATATAGCTATGAGAGTGACGCCCCTCATACTGCATGTCTTGCCATTGCTTGACCATTCCGAGTGACTGGTTGTTTAAATTTATAATCTTGATTGGCAACTGGTATTGTGAACACGTTGATAGCTCTTGAATGTTCATTTGAATACTGCCCTCACCCGTGATGCAGACGACCGTGCTTTCGGGGAAAGCTATCTGTGCACCCATAGCGGAAGGAAGACCAAAACCCATCGTTCCAAGCCCCCCAGAATTTATCCACTTACGGGGCTCATCAAAAGGGTAGTAAAGAGCGGCGAACATCTGATGCTGACCGACGTCTGATGTGACAAAGGCTTCTCCTTTGGTTGCCTCATAAACGGCTTTCACCCCATCTTGCGGCTTAATGATCTGATCCTCTTTCGAGGTTCTCTTTATTTTAAGACAATCCTGCTTCCGCCAGAGGTCTATTTGATCCCACCACTTACTTATTCGAGTCTTGTCTAACCTATTTGATGTCTTTGTTCTGATGACACCCATCATTTCTTTGAGGATCACACCAACATCTCCCACTATCGGGATATCAGCCCGGATCGTCTTCGAGATAGATGCGGGATCCACGTCAATGTGAATTATTTTTGCGTTTGGACAGAACATCGAGGGGGTATTCGTGATTCTATCGTCAAAACGCGCTCCAACAGCTAACAAGACATCGCAATGGTGCATAGCATTATTAGCTTCATAAGTGCCGTGCATTCCAAGCATACCTAGGAATTGATGATCAGTGCCTGGAAATCCTCCCAGTCCCATTAATGTGTTCGTAATTGGAAATCCTAGTTCTCTCGTGAGCTCAGTTAGGGCAATAGAAGATTCTCCCAGAATCACTCCACCACCAGAGTAGATCATTGGCTTTTCTGAAGTCAATAAAAGGTCTACGGCCTTTTGGATCTGGCCTGAATGACCCTTTTGCGATGGATTATAGGAACGAAGGGAAATTGACTCAGGGTATTTATACTCATACAAGTCATTCGGATTTGTTTTATCTTTCGGAATATCTACAACTACTGGGCCAGGTCTACCAGAGGCAGCGATAAAAAATGCCTTTTTTATCGTTTCGGGTATATCGCTCGCTTCTTTTACAAGAAAGCTGTGTTTCACGACTGGTCTGGAAACGCCTATCATGTCTGTTTCTTGGAAAGAGTCAGTGCCGATCAAATGGCTCTGAACTTGACCAGAGATTACGACCATAGGGATAGAATCCATATAAGCGGTTGCGATTCCAGTGATAGCATTGGTGGCTCCTGGACCGCTCGTTACTAAAACCACCCCTGTTCTTCCCGTCGCTCGGGCGTATCCGTCCGCCATATGAGTTGCACCCTGCTCGTGACGGACTAAGATATGCTTAATCTTCTCTTGGTTGAAAAGCGCATCGTATATGTGAAGCACTGCCCCTCCGGGGTATCCGAAGACATATTCGACGCCCTCGTCCTGTAGAGCTCGAATAAGCATATCTGCTCCCGAAAGCTTTTCCACAAAAATCTCCTAGTTTGTTAAAGGTTAAGAAAAGGGTCGCTGATTTTCTTGCATACCAAGGCGCCAGTCAAATACAAACTTTTTTCTGAACCGCCTACTTTTTTATGTCCCTGGAAAATCGCGATCAAGCTTTTACTAAAGCTCAAAATTTGATCAGTCTTTAGGTATTACTCAATCCATATAAAAGCTCCCATTCTCCCCGTCTCTCCGTCTCTACGATATGAAAAGAAACTTTTTTCGTCGCAAAACGTGCAGAAACCGCCTCCATAAACCTGAACGCCCAGACTAATAAGCTGATCGGTAGCTATACCTGCAAGGTCCATTTCCCACCGATTTTTTGAAATTTCTTTAAACCCTACCCCATTTGGAAACCGATCAAATACGTCACGTTTGACAGAATAGTGACATGGACCAATGCAGGGACCGATCCAAGCACAAAGAGGCAACAAACCAATAGATTGAACCGTTCGACGCAAGATTCCACTCGCCAAACCTCGCCAACCCGCGTGAGCGGCCCCTACCCGGGTTCCATCTTTACTCGAAAATAAAACGGGAACGCAGTCAGCAACTAAGACCGTCAGAACCTCTTTACGTTTTTCGGTAAAAGATGCGTCGGCCTCTACCCCTTTTAAGGCCTGATAAGCAGGGACACAATTTGTTCCATGAACTTGTGTAAGATAGTGTGGTTCCGAAGGAAAGTTTAAAAGTCCACGATTTTTCTCAACTGTCTTGTCGAAATCACCAACTTGATTTGATAAGTTGAGAGAATCAAAGGGAGCTTCACTAAAACCATCCTCTCGACAGGTAAAAAAAGCTCTAACATTACCGGAAATTTCCCAATCTGGTTCAATCAGCCTCACGCATAGCCTCCAGCAAGCTTCGGAAGTCCTCGGGGATTGGTGCGGAAAAAGAGAGATTTTGTCCATTTTTTGGGTGATTCAAAGATAGTTTTTTGGCATGCAGGGCCTGTCTAGGAAAAGCCTTCAGCATTGCTTCCAGCTCTCTCCCATTTGATTTAGATCTCCTAAACTGGCCTCCGTACTCAATATCACCTACGATCGGTGTCCCCAATGCTTGCATATGAACTCTGATCTGATGAGTTCTTCCCGTGTCAAGCTCACATTCTAATAAGGAGTGTCCCTCAAACTTTTCTGTGAGATTATAATGGGTTCTTGCTGACTTCCCATCGACCTTAATCGCCATCTTTTTCCTTTCCTTGGGGTGACGGCCTAGAGCAAGATCGATTTCCCCCGCCCTATACGGTGGCACACCGTAGACTAATGCCGCGTAGATGCGCTTTATAATGCGCGACTCAAGGTCTTTAACTAACTTAAATTGAGACTGAATATCTCGGGCAACAATCAAAAGACCAGAAGTATTCTTATCCAAACGATGAATGATTCCCGCTCGAGGAACGGCTTTTAGATTTTGGTCATAATTTAACAGAGCATTCATTAGGGTTCCTGATGTATTTCCCGCTCCGGGATGGACAACTAGTCCTGGAGGCTTGTTAACAACGATAAGCTGCTCATCTTCAAAAACGACATCAATTGCAATACGCTCAGGTTGGGCTGAGGTGACATCGTCGATCGTCGCTTTAATAAATATCTTCTCCCCTCCGACAAGCTTAAGGCTCGCTTTCGCTGATTTTTTATTTACTAAGAGCGCTCCCTGCTTTATCCACTGCTGAATGAGCGCCCTAGAGTATTGAGGCAGTAGCTCCGCGACAGCTTGGTCGAGTCGAGACGGAATACATTCTTCCGATATATCTAATTCATGCTCTATTGATCGATGCACTATTGGGAATCATGTTGGGTTTGTTTGAAGGCTATGTTTTAATCTCCAAGAATTCAACCGAGGGACATATTTTATCAATGCTGAGACCATCTCTTATAACGTTGTGTTCACTTATTTTTGTTTTCGGCTGCAGCAAAGACGAGATTAGTGAAGATCCAAATGCAACGGAGTTGTTCTATTATGAGTCTGCTCAAGATAGCTTGAGAGCCTCTAATTACGCGGGAGCGATCCAAAAACTGCAAATGCTTGAATCACGCTTTCCGTTTGGTAGATATGCAGAACAGGCACAATTGGAAATCATCTATGCCTTCTTTAAAAGCTCTCAACCGGAAGCCGCAAAATCCGCAGCAGACAGATTTATAAGACTTCACCCTTCGCATCCAAATGTAGATTATGCTTATTACCTGAAAGGCATGGTTTCTTTCGAGCAAGATAAAAATTTCTTAGCGAACATAATACCGATGGATCCATCAACTAGAGATCCAGGAGCAGCAAGACAATCCTTCAATGACTTTTCTGAACTGATAAGACTCTTCCCGGATAGCGAGTACGCGCCGGACGCACAATCAAAAATGAAATATCTACGAAATCTACTCGCTCAATCTGAGATTCGAGTTGCAGAATACTACATGGAAAGGGGCGCCTATATCGCCGCAGTCAATCGAGGCAGATATGTTCTAGAAAATTTTCAGGGCTCGGTCGCCGTGCCGGACAGCCTAGCCATTATGGTTGAGGCCTACAAGATAATGGATATGGAAGATCTTGCGTCAAAAACACTCAAGGTGCTGGTATCCAACTATCCGGAGCATAGCTCCCTCGACAAAAATGGAAATTTCAAAAAAACCATTAACAAAAGTGGGGAAAGAACTAGAAATTGGATAAGAACTTTAACATTCGGACTCTTTGGCTAGACTGTCAATTAGAAAATCTAAAGACGATTGATTTTATGCTCTTATGATTTCGTCAGAAACTCTCTCTACTGCTAAAATTTCTACCTCAAAAATAAGCTCTTTCCCCGCAAGTGGGTGGTTGAAATCAACCTCGAGAGTATCACCTAGCACCCGGCTTATAACCCCAGGCCGTTCTAACCCGTGAGGATCAGCGAAGGAAACAACCACCCCCTCTTTTTTGTCAACCTCCTTAAAAAGCTCAGCCTGCATGATGTGAATATTGTCAGGATTTGACATGCCGAACCCGTCTTCTGGACTTATATCAATAACTTCTTTTTGACCCGCCCGCATCCCAAACATTGCTCGTTCGAACCCGGGTAATAGGCTCTCGTCTCCGATAGCGCAGGATGCGGGTCTGTCGTCAGTCGAATCTATTAGTTCTCCGTCCTTAAGATAAAGCGAAAACTTGAGGGTGATCCTTGTGCCGGGTCCAACGGGGATTAATTTAGGTGTTGTTCCCATGCTCATTACCCCCCTTCTTTTTGTAAAACATCTCAATGATCAGCAAAATTGCCCCAACAGATATAGCAGTATCTGCTACGTTAAATGTCGGAAAAAAGAAGCCTGAATGGTATAACAAAATGAAATCAACAACATGTCCGAGCAGAACCCTGTCGATAAGATTTCCAATGGCACCCCCTAATATTATAGCTAAGGCAAAACCGAGCAGACGCTCCGAGGGTTTCAATCTGAATATCCAAAAAAAAATAAAGCCGCTCACAGAGAAAGACACTAGTGACAAAAACCATCTTTGCCATCCACCAGCATCACTTAGTATGCTGAAGGCAGCCCCATCATTGTAGACCAAAATTAATTTCAAGAAGGGTAATAACTCAATGCTATCGCAAAACCCGAATTCGCAAAGGTCTAGGTTTCTAACGATCATTTGTTTCGTGAGCTGATCCAACACCGCTATCCCAACACTGATAAGTAAAAAATTTTTCATTCTTCAGTGGGCTTTAATTGATTCGAAAAACTTTTTCGCATTGCGAATATCCTGATTTATCGCCGATTTAAGGGCGGATAGATTTTCGTGCTTTTGCTCGTCCCTGAGCTTCTCAAGAAAAACTACCTTAGCGGACTCACCATAAATCATACGGTTAAAATCTAATAAATGGACCTCGAGGATCGGAGTAACATTAGCATCGTCCACCGTTGGCCGAACGCCCACATTCGCTACTCCAAAAAAAAGCTCTGCATTTATAAATACCTTGCACGCAAAAACACCCGATATTGGCGCTACATACCTGTGCAATTGGATGTTCGCAGTCGGAATGCCAATAGTTCGTCCTAATTGTCTGCCATATATTACTTTGCCACTTATCGAGAATGGATGTCCCAGCAATTTCTCAGCTAACTGAAATTCCCCGATTGCTAGACTCTTTCTGATTCTAGTGCTTGACACTCTCTCTGCTTGAAAATCCAACGTATACATGTTGTAAACAGGAAAATTATTTTTCGAGCCCACTTCCTTAAGGCTTGCAAAATCACCGCGTCTATCGTTTCCAAACTTAAAGTCGTCCCCGACAAAGAGGGCTCTCACTTTTAGCTGATCTGCAAGGAGGCTAGCAAATCGAATCGAGGACATTTTCCTAACCTCTTCATTGAATTTAAGGCAGAGGACCTGAGAAATCCCCAGCTCAGCAAGCAATTCGACCTTCTCTCTAAATCGAGTCAGCCTTGCTGGAGCCTTATACACATCGAAAAACTCTTTTGGTTGCGGCTCAAAACAGATTAGCATCGATCGCGTTTGCAACCTTTCAGCCTCCTGATTAACGCGTCTAAGGATCATCTGGTGTCCAATGTGTACCCCATCAAAGTTCCCAATAGTAACAACCGCACCAGCATGCTTTTTTCGAATATTGTTTAGGCCTCGTATAATTTTTATCATCGAAGGAAGCTTTTCAGATTAAAGCCAGACAAAGCTAAAACTAGGAAATAGCTCAATGCTCCGAGCAAACATATGCTTATCATTCTAATCACGCGTTGAGCCGAATCAATTTGAAGCCACCAGTCCATCGAAGGGTTAAAATAATATATTAAAGTAGTCATTATGAGTGTGGCGAGGGTCAGTCGAAAGAGAAAAAGTGCGTTATCCTTATTATAGAAATTAATTAGCCCCAACCTGCGCAAACCGGAATAAAGAAGCGCTGCGTTTAAAAAAGCAGAAATGGTTGTAGCGATAGCCAATCCGACGTGCTTAAAATGCCAAATAAAAATTAGATTAAGTCCCATATTGGCAACCATCGCGATTACTCCGAAACGGACCGGCGAAATCATATCCTGACGTGCAAAATATCCGGGTGCTAGGACCTTGACCAACATGTGTCCTGCAAGACCGGCTCCGTAAGCCGCCAAGCTAGCTCCTGCCATCAGAACATCTCGCGATTCCATGACACCGTGGAAGAAAAGAGTCGCTATCAATTCATGGGACAAAACAACCAATGCCGCAGTAGCTGGAAGACCAAACAAGAGCACAGATTTAATCGCCCAGTCTAAAGTATAAGAAAAATCTTTTGTTGAGTCTTTCAGGTGGTCACTTGATAGCCTTGGCAAAATTACAGTTGCTATGGCGATGCCAAACAACGCGAGTGGAAGTTCCAGAAGACGGTCAGAATAGTAAAGCCAGGAGAGGCTCCCTGTTTCAAGGAATGACGCCAGGACGGTATCCAGCAGTATGTTGATTTGACTGACTGACGCGCCAAATACAGCAGGCAGCATCAAAAAGCCTACCTTCTTGACTCCCGGATCACGAAATCTCATCTCTGGCCTGGGAAGAAGCTTCAATTGATTTAAAGACGGCATCTGCCAGGTTAGCTGAACAACACCTGCAATCAAAACCCCCCAAGCAAGCGCGAAAATTGGTTCATCGAAACGCTCTCGCAAAAAAACGGCGCTAGAAATCAAACAGAGATTAAGAAGCGCGGGACTGAACGCGGGCGCGGCGAATT
>MDTA01208971.1_pt1 | contig 10801 bp, 9 predicted proteins | sample 811151 | NCBI WGS metagenome assembly MDTA01 (sample SAMN05326648, study PRJNA326480) | marine metagenome | isolation source: seawater | place: Indian Ocean: South | collected 2010 | reverse complement strand
TATTTACCGTAGTGCAGCCAAGAATTTTTTCATTATTACGATCAAAAGGGTTCCAAATATTTCTTACTAAATTTTTATATTCTTTTCTAATTTTTCTAAGATATTCTCTATCTTTGTCATCGCATATAATTTCAGTCATTTTTTGCCACATTCCAGAAGGGACAGCAACGTTTAATAATGTTTTATATTTTTTATTTTTTGAATAGTCTAATAATTGTTTAAAATGTTCTGTATTAGCATTGTAGTGACCTACGGTTATATTTAAATAAGGATCCATTCCCGCTTCTTTCACATGCTCTAATCCTTCTATAGCTCGTCTCCAAGAGTCTTTTCTTCCTCTAATTTCGTCATGAATTTTTTCGTCCATACTATCTATACTTACTGATACCCTGCTTACTTTGTGCTCAGCTAATTTTTGAGCCATAGCTTTATCCAGGTAATATCCATTTGTTGTTAAATATAAATAAAATCTTTCTGGTCTTATGGCTTTTAAAACAGAAAATAGTTTTTCTGGCTGAAGCAAAAGTTCACCACCTTGTAAATCAAACTCAAAATATCCTAGTTCGTCTGCGTCATCAGCTAGTTTTTTAATTGCTCCCAAATCTAGGTACTCTTTTACGTGGTCTCCTTTAGGTGAATTTGTGAAACAATATTTACACCTTAAGTTACAAGCGTTGTTAAAATTTAAATCTATTCCTCTAGTTTTAGAACCAACTTTTCCATCATTTTTTTGCACATAGTCATAAAAGTCTCTTAATTTTTGGACTAATCTGGGCTTATTTAAAAGTGATGATGCTATAGGCATAGAATTTTTTAATTATTCTTTTAAATTATACTTTTTAATTTCTTCTGGCAATATTAAGTTAAAGTCTGCTTTGCAAACGATCTGGTTTTTAACAATACCAACGCCCTCACATGAGGCCATACCCCTTTTAAAATTTTTAATTTTAGTTTCTAAATGTAGCCTTGTATTTGGCACTATTTTTTTTATAAATTTAAGATTATTTGCAGATGTTAGATAAACTATTTTGCCTTTATTGCCAGGCAAACTAAGAATTGATAAGGCACACATTTGTACAAGGGCTTCGATTTGAAGCATCCCAGGCATGTTTGGATCATTTGGCCAATGAACTTTAAAAAACCATTCATCTGCACTTAAATCTTTATAACCCTTAGAGCTTTTCCCGGGTATTACTTCATCTGCAAAATCTATTAATAGATAAGGTTCTCTATTTTGCTGATATTCTTTAATACCATTTAAATCTAAAGACAATTTCTTCATTTTATTTCCACCACGCGTGATAAAGTTTTATTAATATCATATCCATCCCAATAAAGACTCATTTCAAGAGCTTGTCCTATAGGAACAATCCTGTCAATTCCAGAAAGATTATTGTTTAACAAAAATTTTTTTAATATTTCTTTTTCTAAACCAAAATAAGTTAAAGTTTGATATTTATTATTAATAAACTTTGCAATTTTTTCTAAATTATTAGTTTCATATTCATAGAAAAAACCCCACTTACCTTTTAGATTGTTAGGATCTTTATCCAGATTTTTTAACATTATAGTGTAAATAAAGTTACTAAATCTTTCTTGTTTTTTGATGTTAGAAAATTGAAGAATATTTTTACAAAGTTGGTTAAATTTATTAATGGAAGCGATTTCTGGCATATTGTATTTTTTTTTAACTGTTTCGTATAAACAATTCCAGAATTTTGTTCTTGCCTTTTTCATACTTTTACCAAACCAAATTATTAAGTGTGGAGATGAACAAGCATTTTGATCTACTAAATATGTATCATTATAAAATTTTTCAGCTAATTGTTTAGCGTCATAGTTATTTAATCTTAATAATTTATCTGAATTTATTAAACAAAATGAATATCTATCAGCAAAGGCAATATCTATAGATCTATCTTGAAGTTTAAAAGCTCTGACATTTTTAATTGTTTCATCACCTCCCCATATCAATCTAGCATTACATAGAGAAGAAATTTTTTTAGTATAATCATCATTGCTATTATATCTTACTATCGTAATCATTTTTTTTATTAAATTGAATTTTTCTTTTTTAAGTATTTTTTTTATTGCGTCACAAATTATAGAAATTTGATCAAACTTTTTTGATGGAACCTTCACTATATTAGAGTTCCCAGTAATCAAACCAAAAATAAGAGAGTAAGCAAAATTAGTTGGAATGTTTGAAGGAGTAATATGAAATACAAGTCCAAGTCCTACTCTTGTTTTGTTTGTCTCAAATTTTTTTTTCAAGTTTATTATATTTTTTTCTCTACACCAAAAAGCCAATGTTTTTATATCAGGAAATTTATTTGCATTTTTATTTTTCATTAGCTCTTTCGAAAATTCACTTAAAAAATCACATATGATATTGTCATAAGGAATCGTAGACTTATTGAAAATCTTATTATCTCCTACTAAATAATTCACACTGTTTTCCAATTTTGAATTACGCATCGCTACAACCTCTAACTTCTGCTTCTTTGATCCTACCATGTACTAAAAATCTTTTTCCTAGCATAGAGCACTTGCAGTTATGTTGTTCAACTATTTCACCAATATCCTCTGTTAAAATACTATGACCAGGGTAACTTGTTGGTAATGCTGAAAAAAGCTGAATAAATCCTCTGGATCCATTTTTTAAAATATTAAAATTTCTATCTCTTATTAAAATATCTGAAAAAACCGATGTTATGAAGTAACCACAACTACATTCAATAAATATTGATCCTGTTTGTTCTACAAGTCCATAATAATTATAAATACTTTTTAATCCTATTTTTTTGTTTAACTGATCTTTAAAAATTTTATTTGAAACTTTAATATTTTTCATTTTTTTCCATCCCCCACCATGAATTAATAGTCCGTTTTTGAAATTAAATTTTAAATTTTTTTTTAATAACTTATTTACTAAATTTTCATAAACTATACTTGTGAAACCAAATATAAAAAATTTTTCAGAACCATATTTTTTTAAAAAAATATTTAAGTTTTCGTAATCTATTTTTTCATTTTCATCTAATAGATAAGTATGATTCTTTCCAAAAATTGAAAAACCATTAATCGCTGCCATTCTTGCATTTAAAGTTTTTCTATTAAAATTTTTAGGATTTTTATCAATTATTAACATAGGTGTTCTTTTTTTTCCTAAAATTGTTTGCATTATTATGTTTAGTACTTTTGATTGAGCATTAGCGTTAGTTTTATCTAAATAAATTTTAGATGGTTGATTACTCGTAGTTCCTGAAGAGAGCAGTACTTTTATCACTTCAGTTTCTTTTATACTTTTTAAATCAAAATCTTTAAATAATTTTACAGGCAAGAAAGGTGCTTCTTCAAGTTTAGAAATGTGTTGTTTGCTGTAATTAAGAAATTTTAATAATTTCTTATAATTTTTTGAATTTATATAATGATGTTGAGTTAAGTCATTTATAATTTTTTTAAAAATAATCTTTTTTTCTTTATCCTTTAAAGAATATGGTTTTATTTTATATAACTTACTATTTTCTTTCATGATTTAATTTAAACCCTCGTAAGATATCTTGTAGTTTTTATTTAAAGGAAATTTTTTCATAACTTTGATTGTAAAAATAGATGGATGCAAACTTGTAAAATTTGATATGCTTTCTCTTAACTTTTTTTGTTCTTTATTTTCTTGAATAAAAATTGTAATTTTATTTTCTTCATTAACCTTACAAATAGACTGAATTCCAAATTTTAATATATTATTTTCCAACTCAGCTAAATTTACTCTATTTCCGTAAATCTTAACAAACCGATCTTTACGTCCTACTATGTAGTAAAAATTATCTTTATCTCTTTTAGCTATATCTCCAGTTTTAAATATTCCATTATTATCATCACCTTTTGATAAATCACTTACGCTATTTGCATAACCAAGGCAAACATTTTTGCCAGAGTAAATAAGTTCTCCAGACTGGTTATTTTTCTCAATTATATTTTTTTTATCATCTTCTAACCAAAACTTTCCTCCCGGGATTGGAATTCCTATGCTGCCAATTTTTTTTTTTGAAAATTCTGGAGGTAAAAAGGACATACGAGCTGTCGCTTCTGAAGCCCCATACATTACATAAAAATCCTTTTTATTATTACAAAAATTATCTAAAATTTTTTTATTAAGCTTTGTGTCTAACTTACCTCCAGCTTGAGTCAGATATTTTATGTGTTTTAAATCGTTTTTATAAAAGTTTATTTTATCTAACAGCTGATAAATATATGGAACTCCAGCAAAATTACTGACCTTGTTTTTTTGAAGCGATATCCAAAAATTTTTTTTTATAACGCTATGATCATTAAGTACTAGAGTTCCTCCCGTGTAAATATGTGTATTTATAATAGATAAGCCATAAACATAACTCATAGGCAAAGTGGTAATGCATGTATCTTTTTTAGATATATTTAAATATTTTACAATTGATTTGGTATTGTCTCTTAAATTTTCATGAGATATTCTTACTTGTTTAGAACTCCCTGTGCTACCCGATGTTGAGATCAATAAAGATAGCTCATCATTTAAATTAAATTTGAGATTATCTTTACGCTGTAATAAGTTAAAGTTTTTGAAAGATAAAATTAACTCATATTCCATTGAAAGAAAGATACTTTTTTTAATAAATATTGAACTTGGTTTGTAAATATTAATTAGATTATTTAATTGATTTAGATTTTGTTTCTCATCTAATAAAGCAATGACACAATTTGTTTTTAAAAAAGAAATGTATCCAACTATACTTTCCACATTATTTCCACAAACCAAAAAAACAAGTTGCCGTGATTTTACTTTTTTAGATATTCTGTCTGATAATTTTACTAAAGTTTTATAATCTATAATTTCATTTTTTTCCGTAATTAAAGCATTTGCATTTTTAAATTTATTTATGTTTTCTAGAATAGGCATTTAATTATTATTAAAATTTTTTAAGTATTTTATTCTCAAAGGAGTTCCTTTCGTAAGTCTTCTTTTTGAAATTTTGCCTAATATCTTGCTAAAAAACTTAGGGTGTAAACCGAAATTTGGTCTAACTATTTTTAGATTTTTTTTAGTAAGTTTTTCACCTTTATTAATTAGTTTGCTTGCATAAATAGATCTTCTTCCCTTCAAGTGCTTTTTTGAAGTCTTGCTAATATTATAGTGAATTTTTCCTAAAGTGAGTTCTACTTCTCTTATCTTTTTTACCATATTTTTAAAAGCCTCAAGATTGGAAGAAAAAAAAGAGTCTACCGTTTTTAATTTTTAATTAAATGTAAAATGTTTTTCAACTATTGATCCTCCTAAAGCAACTGAAGTTAAAGCAGACACATTTCCAACTGTATGGTCTGAAAGCCCAGACAAAACCTTAAATTTCTTTTGAATATCAGGTATTATTTTTAAGTTTTGTTCTGCTAAAGGAGCGGGGTAGGATGTAACACACTGCAATATTGCTATTTTATTACATCCATTTTTTTTTAAAGTTTTTAAAGCTAGTTTTATATCTTCAAAATTAGCTAATCCCGTTGATATAATTACTGGTTTTTTCGTTTTAGCAACTTTTTTAATTAAAGGAATGTGATTAATTTCTGGTGATGCAATCTTATAAGCTGGGCAATTAAGTTTTTCTAAGAAATCAACTGCACTTTCATCAAAAGGACTTGAAAATATTTCTATATTATTTTTTTTTGCGATTTTAAATAACTCTTTATGCCAGGCCCAAGGAGTAGATGCAGCATTGTATAAATCCCAAAAATTTTTATATTTTTTCCAAGGAGAATTTTTGTTTATCTTAAAGTCTTTTTTGTTAGATTTTAAAGTAATTGTGTCTGCAGTATAAGTTTGTAATTTAACTGCATCTGCTCCAGCTAATTTAGCATATTTAATTAGCTTTTTTGCTCTTTCAAAAGACTGATTGTGATTGCCTGATAATTCAGCAACAACGAAGGTTTTCTTTCCATGACCTATATCTTTTTTTCCAATTTTAAAATTCATTTTTTATCTTTTATAATAATTAAAGAGGTTTTTAATTTTAATTCTTGTTTTTAAAGCTTTTAGAATAGCACTATTTTTATCTATCAATTGCCAATTAAGTTTAGGAGCTAAATTAATCATGGATTTATTTTTTTTACTAATTATACCTATTTGAGTTACATCTTTAAATTTTTTATTACTAGTTAAAATTTTATATTGATTTCTAATACCTTGCATAATATCTAAAAAGGAAATTTTTTTATTTAAAATATACCACCCTGGAATCAAAAATTTATAGTTTTTGATTTTAAAAATATCATGAAAAAAATACATCAATGTTATATCACCTTTTTTAACAGCATATGATTCACGATTATTTTTAAACCACCAATTATAATGGTCTATTTTTTTAATAACTGAATTGCTTAAAGAAAATTTTCTATTTATAGGGTTGTTTCTTATTTCACGATAAATATTAATTTCTTTATCTTGAATTTTTTCTACTTTTAATTTCTTATTACATTTTATATTTCTCCCATAAATTGAGTCAAAGTTTGGCGTGTCTTTATTTTTAGAAAATACTTCTTTTATAATTCTATTTTTTCCATTTTCATCAATATCGAATTCTCGATTCATAATTAATTTTTTTATTCTTAATTTATTTTTATAAAATAAAACAATTATGTCAGAAATCTTTGAAACTTGTTTTAAATCTTTTTTTTTTAAAACAAAATAGTGACCTAATTTTTCTAAACTGCTTACATCAACTTTTTGATTATCATTAATCACAAAAATAATAGATGGGATTTTATAGATAGCAGTTTCAAATAAAGATATACCAGCACTTCCAATAAATAAGTCAAAATTTTTAAATTTACTTGATAAATTAGATGATGGTTTTAAAATTTTAATTTTTCTGTATTTATTTTTTAGTTTTAGGAGTTTTTTCTTATTTTTAGAGAATGGACCTATTACAATATTAATCTCAACTTTTTTCAGATTTACTTTATAAATTAAATTTTTTATAATTTTAATCGGTATATTCAAATCACTGCTACCCCCAAAGTAAAAGCAGACTCGATAAAAAGAATTTTTTCTTTTTGAATAATTATTTTTTTGATTGTCTAATATTGCATATTTAGGACCAAGTAAAAGTTTTGAATTTTTATTTTTTTTTATTTCTTTTTCATAATTAGATTGGATAAGAAAATCAGGCTTAGTGTTTATTAAGATGTCAGCATTATATTTTTTGTCAGAAAAATCATCTATAACAATAATTTTTTCATGTTTTTTTTTAACTTGTGTTTGCCAAACTTTATTCAATCTATAATCATCAACAAAAACAAATCCTTTTTTTTCTGTTCTTTTATTAAAAATTTTGGAGTCTAAGTTTTCAGAAATCTTCTTTTTTGAATTATATAAATACTCATGCTTGATATTTCTATTTAAAATTTTGTTTTTAATTTTATTATCTATAAAGATAATACATTTGTGACCTATTCTCTCTAAACTAACAGCTAATCTTAGGCATCTCATATAATTTCCTATGCCTGTATTTTTTGAAATATGTGTTCTAAAATAGCAATTCATTATAATGTTCAATTATTGAACAAATAACAAATTAATAGCTGTTTGTCATTATATTTAGATGTTAAAGTGCTAGCTAAATTTCAACTTTTATTAAATCTTTTGGCTTAAAACCTAAATTTACTAATTGATTAACAATTTGTTTTCTGTATTTCTTGTTTTTATTGCATATCAAAATACTATAATTTTTGTTTAAAAATTTTTTTAGTTGACTAGGCAAGATTATCTTTTTTTTGTGTAATCTTTTAAATTTATAAAAAACATTATTATCAATTATAAAATCAACTTTAATTTTTTCATGTGAACAAATTCTAAGTATTATTTCGCTATAATACCAAGCACAAAAAATTAAAAAAGATTTATTTAATTGAAGAGAATTTTTAAAAATTTTAATTTTATTTTTATTGTTTTCTTCAATTTTTCTAACTATTGATTTTTTATTTTTAAAAAAAAACTTTAATAGTTGATTATCAAATTTCTTTAAATTTTTTAAATAAATAAAATTTATATAAAACATATCAACCAAATATCTTAAATTATTTTTTTTACATATGATTAAATTTTCTAAAAAAATATTTTCTACAAATTTTAATCTAGATATCAAAAATTTTATTTTATTTTTATTATCTTTTTTATATTGATAAATTACTTTAGCTAGTTCTATAATTACTTTTAAGCAAGAGACAGCTGCTGAGAAACCTACAATTTTACTAAGTGTTCGAGGTTCTTGTAATCTTCGATTATAAACTGGTTTTTTAAAAATCGTAAATGATTTAGCTTCAATTAATATCTTTGAAACAAAAAATTGATCTTCGAAAATTTTTATATTTTTAAATAAAATTTTATTTTTAATAATAAAATCTCTTTTTACCAAAAAATTCCAACATGTTGCTCTAAATAAATTAAAATTTTCAATATTATCAATTAAGGATTTAGATTTCTTTTTTAGGTTAAAAATTTGATTTTTATCTATGGGATCTTTTTTACCAATATTTTTATTTCTTAATACAATAATATCTCTATTATTTTTTTTTATTAATTTAAGTAGACTAAGAATAGAATTTTTTATTATCTCATCATCACTGTCTAAAAATAAAATATAATTACCTCTTGATCTATTAATTGCTAAGTTTCTACTTAAAGATACTCCAAGGTTTTTTTTATTTTTCAATATTTTTATGAATTTAAATTTTTTACCATATGACTTTAAAATTTTTGATGTTCCATCAGTGGAGGAGTCATTAACTAAAATAACCTCAATTTTATTATATCTTTTAATTTGATTGCAGAAACTATTTAGGCAATTTTTTAAATATTTTTCTGAATTATAACAAGGAATTATTATTGATAAATCCATTCTTCAATTTATTTTATTTTAATGTTATTTATAACTTAAGGTAAAAATTTTAATTAACTGTTTGCAGCCTTAAGTGTATTTTCTTTAGATATGAATTTTGTTCTAGAAAATGCTATTCCGTCTATATTTATTAAATCTTCATAATCTAATTTTTTCTGATCATTATCTTTTTTAATCATCAATCTTTTTACAATGTCTGCTAAAGTTGCTTCTCCTTCCCCTAAAACACATAAGTCTACATTTTTATCTTTTAAAACTTCTTTATAACTTGTAGTTGGATGCGGACCTCCAGTTATTATCATTTTGCTGAAACCGTGCGAACGAATATTTTTTATTGTTGAGTGAAAAAAATCTTTATGAAAAGTCATAGCACTAACTCCTATTACATCCGGGTTAAACTTATCTATAAGACTATTAAGTTCTTCATAGCTGTCAAAATCAACGCTTGATTTAATAATTTTTCCTTTAATTTTTTCTTTAAATTCTCTGTTCAGGTAAGATTGTAAAGCTATTAAACCTAGAGGTGGTTCAAGTACGTCATATTCACTAACGTCTTTATCTTTCGTAAAATGAGTTGATATATTTATTAGTAAAATTTTAAATGCATTATTATTTTTTTTAATTGTTTTTGCAGCAAAGGTATTTTTAATATTTTTATCAAGATTTTCTATTTCAATTTGATTTTCATTTAGGCATTTAATTTTTAACTCATTTTCTTTTATACCTGCAATTTTTAATACATCTCTAACCCCTTTAATTTTCTGAGGAAAATAACTCTTGTATCTTTGGTCAAGTTCATTCTCTGTAAAATGTTTCATTTTAACTGGTAAAACTTTTAACAATCTATCTTTATTTAGAACATACTCTTTTAAAAATCTTAATTTATATTTATCAGTAAACTCTTTTTTAAAAGGAAGAGTGTTGGTGACCATATGATAAGATTTATCAATAGACTCATTTATTGCTCTCTTACCAACTCCATGTTCCAATGCAAACTTTTCTAAATCTGTTCCTGGAAATATTCTCACTATATGAGTGTATGGAAAATGTATCCACTTCATAGACAAAATAAAATTCAAAGTCATCATTGCCTCTTCTTCTGTTTCAGTTGGAAAACCATGCATGGTGTTTAGAGTCGTAACTGCATCTGGATAGTTTTTACAAATGTATTCTAAATTTTCTTTAAATTTTGGTATGTTTAAGTTTTTTCTCATTACCTTTTGCATTCGAGGAGATGCTGACTCTAGAGAAACATTAACTCCGACAGCTCCTCCTTCCATCATTGCATCTATACTTTCTTTATCTAAAAGATCGCCTTTAAGAGCTGTAGGGAAAAAAAAACTTAAATTTAAATTTTCTCTTTTTACTCTATTAAAAAAATCTATGAAGTCTTTTTTTTTTACATTAAAAATATCATCTATAAATTCAATTCTTCTAATCCCCAGATCTGAGATTTTTTTTACTTCTTCAAATACAGAGTCAACTGATCTTCTAAAGTGGTGAAGGGTAGTTTTATATACATCACAATAAAAACATCGGTACGGACAGCCTCTAGTGGCTTGAATTGCCATAGAATATTTTACACCGGCATGACCAATACGATTATTATATTTTTTATAGTCTACTAGCGATCTGTCATACAGAGGCAGATTATCCAAAGTATTGAACTGAGTTCTTGTTTTAGTTACGTGTATATTATCCATATTTTATAATACTAAACTTTATATTTTAACGTAGTTCAAAATCAAGCCTTTAAATTCTCTATAAATATGATATTTTTAAAATACTGAAACGCATGGTGGGAAATCAGTGTGAAATTCATTGGCTGTACCTGCAACCGTAAAGTCGGAGCGCCACCCAGTAAAGTCCGCTGT
>MDTA01001657.1_pt1 | contig 10801 bp, 9 predicted proteins | sample 811151 | NCBI WGS metagenome assembly MDTA01 (sample SAMN05326648, study PRJNA326480) | marine metagenome | isolation source: seawater | place: Indian Ocean: South | collected 2010 | reverse complement strand
AAAGTCAAAAACACCTTTAAACTGCGCAACTCCGTGATATTTATGGACCAACCTATCTCCAACCGAAAGACTATTAAAGCTCGAAATATCAATATCTTTTGCTCTTTGATTATTATATAAACCTGTATCAGGCTTAAACCAAGAAGGTACAATAATTTTATCAGAAAAACGATAAGCAGTCTCAACAATATATGAACTATATTCAAATAAAGGTAACAGACTTTCATCTAAACAAACAAGTTCTTCATGCGTTAATTGTGAAAAATTTGAAGTTTGATCATAAACACAGTTTTTTTTATTCAACTTTAAAACAATAAGATCTTTTGGCATTAAATCAACAACAGACTTATCACCTTCAATATGTTTGTCTGAAATTTGAGCTAAAGAAACCAACTTGGATGCGATTTGCGTCTCTATATCAAACCTAAAACACTCAACAACATCATCTAAAAAACTTATTCGAACAGGAAATGCAGAATTAAAAGGATATATATCTATTATGCCCCCTCTCAGCGAAAAATGCCCCTTAATAACAACACAATCTGTGTTATTATATGAAGATGTTTTTAGCCAGGAAACCAAACTATCATATTCTGAGTTTTTTGATAAAACGAAACTATTATCATCAACAGCTTTAACCGAAGCTTCGTTAATAGATTGATTTGTTGCAACTATTACCGAAGGAAATTTACCAGAAGCAACATCAGCCAAAGCCCTATTTCTATGTTCTCTTACTGTAGACCTAAAACCATCAGGGGAAGATTTATAGAAAAAGTTTTTTGGAGGCAAAAACACAACTTCTGGCATAACCACCGAGCTAGAAAAGAAAAACTGCTCAAACAATCCGTCATCAAGGCATAGCATGCTTTTACTGTAAGCTTTTTTTGAAAAATATATTATTAATTCAAGAGGAAGGTTGATAGCAGCATTACAAGAAACGGTTTTTTTAAATTTCTCTAATATTCTCTTTTCAGAAAAATGTTTCACGTGAAACATTTTTTCGTAAGAGCTATTGCTATTGATGCAATATCAGAAGGCTTGACTCCGGCTATTCTAGAAGCTTGACCAAGAGTTTCCGGCCTTAATCTCTCAAGCTTTTCTTTTGCTTCACTAGACAAATTGTATAGGCTACTATAGTCAAATAATGTAGAAATGTAAGTGTTTTCCATTTGTTTTGTTTTTCTTAACCTTTCTTTTTCTCTTTTTATATAACCATAATATTTAATTTCGGTTTCGGCTGCAAAGAATATTTCATTGTCTATTTTTTTCAGCTCTTTGTCATTAAGTAGCGCTTCTGTTAAGTTTTCATCACGCAATATTTGATTATAAATTGAGTTGGGTTTTTGACTGTTTTGTTTTAAATATTTTAATGTTTCTTTTGTTTTTTCAATAAAGCTGCGTGCAACAGGCCTTTGACTAGAGGTTAAAAGATTATTAGCAGCAGCTTTTTTATACAGCCTGGTATGTGCTGTCTCTGGTCTGAGCAAAAGTCTATGTTCTGCGCTTGCTGTAAACATCCTGTAAGGCTCGTTTATGTCTTTAGTTGTCAGGTCGTCAATTAAGACTCCTATATAAGACTCATCTCGAGTTAAGATTAAAGGATTTCTATCTATTGTATAGTTGAAAGCGTTGATACCGGCAATTAATCCTTGTGCCGCAGCTTCTTCATATCCTGAAGTTCCATTTATTTGGCCAGCAGAGAACAAACCGTTTATTTTTTTTGACTCTAAAGATCTTTTTAGTTGCGATGGAATCATATAGTCGTATTCTATTGCATATCCAGGTCGTATTAATTCAATGTTTTTAAATGCTTCTATCGTCTTAAGTGCTTCTATTTGTGTCTTTTTAGGTAGGCTCGTTGAAAAGCCATTTAAATATAGTTGTTTTGAGTTTTTCCATTCAGGTTCAATAAAGAGTTGATGATACGGTCTATCTTTGAATCTAAACACCTTGTCTTCAACGCTAGGACAGTATCTTGGCCCTACTCCTGATATTTGGCCAGAAAACATTGCGGAACTGTTGATTTCTTCAAGTATTTTAATGTGTGTGTTTATATTTGTTTTAACTATATAACAATTATCATTTATTGGTTTGTATGGTCTCTCTGTAAACAGCGAGAAAGGAGTAGGCTTGTTTTCTCCTCGCGCTACTTGTGTTTTTTTCCAGTCAATTGAGCTTTCCAACACCCTGGGTGGTGTTCCTGTTTTTAGTCTTCCTGTTTTAAGTCCATGAAATGCAAGAGCTTCCGTCATTCCTTTTGATGGTTTTTCTCCAAAACGACCAGCTTTAAATATTTCTTTGCCTATATGTATTAGACCATTCAAAAAAGTACCAGATGTGATAATTAGAGCAGAACATTCAACATCTTCTCCTGATTTTAAAAGTGCATGACTTATTCTATTATTTTTGGTTTTAAAACTTACAACTTCCCCTTTCATAATAGATATATTTTTTTGATTTTTGACAAAATTTGAAATAGTGTTTGAATATTTAATCTTATCAACTTGTGCTCGAGGGCTCCATACTGCCCTCCCTTTAGATTTATTTAATGTTTTAAACTGTAAGCATGCGCTATCAGCGAAAAAACCCATGGCGCCACCCAGAGCGTCTATTTCTTTTACAAGATGCCCTTTTGCCAGTCCCCCAATAGCCGGATTACATGACATTCTGCCTATAGAAGAGGTATCAATAGTTATTAGTAAAACGTTGCCTCCAGCTCTTGCAACAGCCAACGCAGCCTCTATTCCTGCGTGCCCACCACCTGCAATAACGATTTTTTTAGAACTCAACTTTATTTGCCTACGCAAAATGAAGAGAACAGGTTTTCAAAAATGTCTTCATTTGTTATTTTACCTAAAAGCTCCTCGATAGAATCACTTAACTCTCTAAGCAACGAAGACAATATTATAATGTCAAAATTATTTGCGACTATATTTTTTGCATTTTTTAATATTGATAAACTTTTTAATAACAGCTTTTCTTGTCTGACGCTAACAATAACAGGATCTTTAGAATAATTATAGTTAATATGATTCTTTAACACTGTTGATAACTCTGTTAACAAGTCTTTAATGCCAATATTATTTTTTGCACTAATATTTAAGATATTGTCGCCTTCACCGCTATTTAATCCAAGGTCTGACTTAGTATTAACAAAGATTATCCTGTTCTCGTCTTTTGTTGAAAAATATTGTTTATAAAAATCTTTAGGACTTTTTTCGTCAAGGATGAGCAATATATCTGCATTTTCAATTTCATAGTTTGCTTTGTTAATTCCAATTGACTCAACATAGTTATTTGTAATATTGATACCAGCGGTATCAACTAAACAAACGGGAATTCCATCTATTTCAATCCATGACTCAAGAATGTCTCTTGTTGTACCAGGGACATCTGTAACTATTGCTTTTGTTGAGCCAGAAATTGTATTAAAGAGCGTAGATTTTCCTGCGTTTGGTTTTCCACATAAAACAACTCTTATGCCACCTTTAACTATATTACCAAATCTAGCGCTGCTTAATAGCTTTTTTATTTCATTATAAAGAAAGTTGAGATTACTATTAATTTCACTAATTTTAGTAAAATCAATTTCTTCCTCAGAGAAATCAAGTTCATGCTCGATTCTAGTAAGCAAGGTTAAAAGATTTTTTTTTAAAACTTGTATTGAATCAGACAGATGTCCATTTAAATTTTTCAGCTGTATTGTGGCATTTTTTGTCGTTTGGGAGGAAATTATACCAGAAATTGCTTCAGCTTGAAGTAAATCAATTTTACCATTGATAAAAGCTCTGTAAGAAAATTCTCCAGGTTCAGCCTGCCTAATGTTTTGTTCATAAAGCATACTTAGTATTTTTTTTGGAATGTACTCTCCACCATGGCTAGAAATTTCTATAACATCTTCTCCTGTAAAACTTTTTGGAGCTTTAAAGTATGTTATCAATGTATTGTCAATTGGAATACCGTTAATATCGTATACAGTTTTATTGCTTGAATATCTTGGTTTAGGTGCAAGTTTTGATTTAGTTATAGTTTTATAAAGAGGAATTAGTTTTTTGCCTGATATTCTTATTATGGAAATAGCCCCTATTCCTGGAGCCGTAGCTAATGCAACAATATTATCCTGACTGAGAGGTCTTATCATTATTTGTGTTTAAATTTTAGTTTTTTTCTTTAAATTCCATTGCTGAACAATATTCAGTATGTTAGAAGTCGCGTAGTATAAATTAAGACCAGAAGGAAAGGAGTTAAATATTAAAAAGAAAAACCCTGTCATTATATACATAAGCGGCTTTTGCGAACTATCCATTGTCGCAGAAGTAAACTTTTGTTGAAAATACATAGTAAAACCCATAAACAAAGGCAACACAGCAACATGAGACCCATAAATAGGTATAGTAAATGGTAGGTTTAGAATAATATCTGGTTGGGACAAATCTACTATCCAAAATAAAAAAGGTTCTCCCCTAAACTCAATTGTTGTTCTAAAAGTAACAAAAAGAGCAAAAAGCAGAGGCATTTGTATTAGAATAGGCAAACATCCACCAAGAGGGTTAACGTTGTGTTTTTTCCAAAGATTGAGCGTTTCTTGATTGAGCTTCATTGGATCGTCTTTGTATTTAGATTTTAATTTAGTAATTTGTGGCTGGAGTTGTTGAATTTTTTGATTTGAAACAGTTGCTTTTTTCGTAAGAGGGCCTGTTATTATCCTTACTATAAACGCAAACAAAATCAGAACAACGCCATAATTTATTGTTATGTTGGAAAAAGGGTTATGTAAAAATTTCAACAGTTTTAATATAGCTTTACTAATTGGCCTTACAATGGGCCAACCCCAGTTAATAGCATCTTCTAGATTAGTATTAGTTTTCTGCATTTCACTTACGTCCTGCGGACCTAAATATATTTTTCCGGAAAGTTTTTTGTCGTTAGAGTGATGACCAATATAAATTTTATACCCTGGAGTCACTTTTCTTTCACCAAAAAGCTGGTTCTCGGACTTAAAAGAACCATAAATTCCTTTATTTTCAGGTATTATAGAAGCTATAAAATACTTGGTTTTTATTGAGGCCCAGTCTGTTCTTCCGTCCAAAGATGACAATAAAATTGGATCTGTAGAGTTTTGAGTGATTGTTTCTTGATCTTCTACTTGCCAAATTGTTGCACCAGATTCCACAACATCATAATCTTCATTTTTCTCAGTAGGCCTAAGAGGCTTTGTCCATGCAACTTCTCTTGTGAAAGACCCTTCTTCTAGAGAAGTAGTATTTATTGAGTAATCAAAGTGATAAAAATCTCCATACATTGTCAGGGATTTAGAGATATTGTTTCTATTTGAGTCTTCAAAATTAAAATAAAATGTGTTAGAGCTGTTTTCCTCTATAAAAAAACTTTCTCCATTTTTAATGCTTGTTGAAAATGATTTATCAAAAACTTTTGTATCGTTATTAGAATTATTTCTTAAAACCAAACATGGAGCGCATTGATCTTCATTTGGCAGCAATATTGATAAAAAGTCGTCAGTAACAAAAACACCATTATCGTCATATCCATTCGTATAATTTTTTAACCGAAAGGATTTAATAGTTCCTCCTCCTAAGCTAGAAACTTCTGCTATATATAACGGAGAACTAACTGTAAATACTATTTCTTCAAGATTATTTAAAACAGGATTTTCTTTTTTGAAGCGTTCTTCTTGATTTTGGTTTTCTAGGTCATAAGAGTAGTTTTGAGAAGAAACCTCATCAATAGATTCTTGCTGGGTTTGTTCGGTTGGGGCTATTAATTCCATATATTTCGGCGTTAAAAATAGAACCACCATTATTAGTAAAAATGCTATAAATTGTTGTTTTCCTGTGTTTGCCATTTTTTCCTTATTTTACGGGGTCCCAATAATCAGATTTAGACCATGGATGGCACCTAATGATTCTTTTTATACCAAGCAAGAAACCGTTAAGCGCACCATGTTTTTTTAAAGAATCGATCATATATTTTGAACAAGTTGGATAATATCTGCAAGAAGGAGGTAGAACAAGTCCTAAAGTATTACGATATATCAATACAAAGCTGATTATAATTTTAGCCATTTAAATAGTTATTTAGTTTCATAAAAGATTTTTCTAATTGTTTATAGGAAATCTCTTTCTTTAAGGGACGAACAACCAGAAGAATATTGTCATTAATGAAGTGTTTACTAAACAGTTCCCGACAACGACGTTTGAAAAGATTTCTTTTTACAGCAGAACCATACTTTTTAGATATGGGTATTCCAAGTTTTGATTTACTATTGTTTTTATACTTAAATAACAAATCCCCGAAGACCAGGGATTTATTTGAAAGAAATACATTGCTATATTCACGACTATTAAGTGAATGTTTCAATGTCTAAGCAGAAAGAGTTTTTCTTCCTTTTTGACGCCTTCTCGCCAGCATGGCTTTTCCATTTTTCGTACGATTTCTTTTCAAAAACCCGTGTTTGTTTTTTCTTTTTCTATTGCTTTTTCTAATTGTTACTTTCATATAATTCCTTACGTATATTTACTACATTCATAATTTATAATATAATAAGTATTATAATTAACATTAATTTGATTACAAATTATTCCCATTTTATAAAAGGGATATATCCACGTAATTTATAGTATGAGCTTACAGGTTGGAATTATTGGTTTGCCCAACGTTGGAAAATCAACTATATTTAATGCCCTTACTGAGTCTGGTATCCCGGCAGAAAACTATCCCTTTTGTACAATTGATCCCAATGTAGGGGTGGTAGAGGTTCCCGACAGTCGAGTCAAAAATATCTCTCAGTTGATTAATCCACAAAAAAAGATTTTTAATACGATTGAATTTGTTGATATTGCGGGCTTGGTGAAAGGTGCAAGCAAAGGAGAGGGCTTGGGAAACCAGTTTTTGTCTAATATAAGATCTGTGGATGCAATAATTCATGTTGTTCGTTGCTTTGAAGACTCTAATGTAACTCATGTTGAAGGGAACTTAGACCCAATCAGAGATGTTGAAATTATTGAAACCGAGTTATTAATTAAAGATTTAGAATCTATAGAAAAACGGTTAAGCAAAGCTATTAAACAAGCAAAAACTGGCGATAAAAATGCAAATAGTGAAAAAGAATGCCTTCAATACGTGTTCAAAGAAGCTAATAAAGGCGTACAAATAAGAAATATAGAATTAACAAAAGAGCAAAAATACATTTTAAAACCCCTTGCCTTATTAACACAGAAACCAATTTTATATTTAGCAAATGTAGATGAATCCGAAATTCAGCTTGATAGTCTAGGAATTTATTCAGAGAAATTATTTAAATACGCAAATAAAAACGATTGTGAAATTCTTCGTTTGTGTGGAAATATAGAAATGGAAATTTCGTTGATGCCTGAGGCGGATCGTATTATATTTCTTAAAGAATATAATTTACAAGAACCAGGGCTACATGTATTAATTCGCAGTGCATATAAGTTATTAAATTTAGAAACTTTTTTTACGGCTGGTGAAAAAGAGGTTAGGGCTTGGACAGTAAGCAAAAACACCCTTGCACCTGCAGCAGCAGGCGTTATACACTCTGATTTTGAGCGTGGCTTTATTAAAGCAGAAGTATATCATTATAAAGATTTAGTTAAATATAAATCAGAGGCAGCTTTAAAGGAAGCGGGCAAGATTAGATTAGAGGGAAAAAAGTATATTGTGAATGATGGGGATGTTATATTTTTTAAATTCAATGTTTGAGGTATGAAATGTTCTTTTTTATGATTTTGAATTATATTTTATTATTCTTTTCCGCAATAGGATTTATAATTATTGGTCTTAATCATTATTTTCAAATTGGTTTTTTTGGCATGGGTATTATTAAAATGGATATATTTGTTAGTGTTATTTATATCGCTGCAGAAACGCTGGTAATGTTCTTTTTTGTTGGGACGGGCGTATCAATAAAAGAGTATATACAAGAGAACCCTGAAACAGATCATAAATTTCACAGAAAGTCAGTTGAAATAAAACGAAAATTATACCCTCCAACAATGTTGGCGACTCTATTATTTGTTGCATTAGTTATATTCGATGGAGCTATTTTAATGGAACAAATGAACCGTGTGTGGTTTCATGTTTTCTATATATTAACTGGTTATTATTTTGTAAAATCACTAATAATACAACATCAATGTTTTAGAGAAAACACTCTTATTATTTTAGAAATGACGAAAACTAAAGCAAAAATTAATTCGGATGATCAGTTTTAGAATATTTTTCACTAGCATTATATAAAATTTTTTGTTCAGACTCAGTTAAGTTTTCCCAGCCTTCATCGCTTAGTTTTTCTAAAATTTCATCAACACGTCTTTGAATTATTTTTTTGTTAATACTAATATGGCTCTTTTTACTTCCTGCTTGAATATTAGAAGGCTTGCTTTTTCTCATAAATAGCCGGCACTTCCACAAAAGTGATTTATAATTTAAATAAAACCAACCAGTTATCATCCCTGAAAGATGTGTTAGGTGGCTTATCCTTGAGTCAGAGGCTAAAATAGATGAAAAGAAAGCGATTAAAGCTAAACCTAAAATTAAATGCTTAACTTTCATTGGAACTATACCATAAAGTAAAACAATTCTATTTGGGTACAAAACACCGAAAGAAAGCAAAACACCGAAAACCGCACCACTGGCACCCACAACAGGTATGTTTGAGTTAAAATGAATAAAAGCATTAAGCAAACCCGCGCCAATACCAGTTATCAAATAATATTTGTAAAAAGACCATTCCCCCCACGTTTGCTCAACGTCTTTTCCAAACATCCACAAAAATAACATATTGAGGAAAATATGTAAAAACCCATCATGTAAAAACATATATGTAAACGGCTGCCAAATCTTTCCATTAAATAAAGTTTTATATGGAATTAGTCCAAACTGTCTAAAAATTTCAAACTTTAAATCAGATAACTCCAAAAGAACAAAAACAACTATATTTATAGTTATTATTATTTTTATTCCTTTTGGAACGAAAAAAAGAGACTTTTTAAAGGAGGAGTTAAATCCTGAGCTAGTATATTGATATCTCATAATACGTTTTTCTTAATAAAGGAGTAAATATCGTGAAATATTAATTTTTGATCTTTGCTTTTAATAAAAATATTGTGACTTGCATTGTTATAGTATTTCACTTCTTTTATTTCGGATTTTACATTTTTCTTAATAATATTGATATTAAATGCACCACAAGACATGTCTTTATTTGCATGCAATATTAAAAGAGGGCACTTTATTTTAAAAAGCTCCTTTTTAACAATATATGTCATTTTCCTAAACTCATTTAAAGCTATCATCGGATATTGATTATAACCGTGAAATATTAATTTTTTATTGATAGATTTGGGATAAGATTTTATTTTTGGCCTAAGCGGAAAAAAATGACAAAGAAAAGAATTTAAATACTTTAGCTTTTTGTGATCTTTGAAACGGAATACTGCAGCTGCTGATATTACACATTCAATAGGAAACAAAGAAGCCAGGTGTAGAGCTAAAACACCACCCATGCTCATGCCTATCACTATAATTTTAGTAGATTTATTCGACAACACGGCGAGATCTTGTTCGATGAAATTTAACCAGTTTTCATACTTTACCCTATTGCATTCCTCGGGGCTAGTGCCATGCCCAGGAAGATTTCTTGTAATAGTATGAATGTTTTTCCCTCCTAAATAAGCAGCGAGCTCTTTTGTTTCGTACGTAGAGCTTGAAAATCCATGAATGATATAGCACCCAATATTAGAATCTTTGCTATATTCAAAGTCTTGATTTTCTATTCTTATATTGTTATTCATTTTGAAATAAAATTATTTAAAAAAGATAAAGACTTAACTGCATTCATCCCTTGCAAATGAAATTTCATAAACTCAATTAAATATTTATTTATTTTAAAGTTCATCATATTTGTATTTTCTATATTACATAATTGTTTGATATGCATGTTAGATATTTGTTTCAAAAAAGAATAATCTTTTTTATTAACTTTTAAAAAATCAACATTTTTACATTTATCACAACACAACATCCCATCATTAATATTATAAAATGCTGTTAAAATAAATGAATTACAAGAATGGCAATGATTGGACAAGGGGTCAAAACCAGAATATTTAGAAAATTGAATTAAATAAAAATTAAATAAAACTAGGTTGTTTACATAAGAGGCGCTCAGCTCATAAAGAGAGCTATCAATAAGACGGTATAAAATTGGAGAAGGGTCTAATTGTCTAGTTGTTTTATCCAAAATTTCTAACATTGTTAATCCAAAGGCAATTTTACTTAAATTTTTTCTTATTTCAAGAAAGCCTTTATCAATAGAAATCTCCCTAAGAATTTGTAGGCTTTTAGATTCTTTATAATTTATTTGAAATTCTATAATATTCATTGGTTCAAGAATTGTTGCTTTTTTATTTTTTTTTGCACCACGAGCCATTGTTGATATTTTACCTAAGTCAGGAGTATAAATTCTTGAAATAATACTTGATTCAGAGTAAGGAATAGATTTGAGTATTATACCTTTGTATTCCTTGTACATTTAATAAGCTTTTGCAAAAACAGCTTCGTGCTTAGCTTGAGATCCACTGTAAATACATTTTAAGCCTTTTGGGTTTTCGTTGAAAGGGATACAGCGAATGGTAGCCTTTGTTTTTTCTTTTATTCTTTGTTCAGATTTTTCTGATCCATCCCAACCGCAGACAACAAAACCGCCTGTTTTAATTTTCTTGACAAAATCTTCCCAAGTTTTGACTTTATAGGTGTGTTT
>MDTA01117301.1_pt1 | contig 10802 bp, 9 predicted proteins | sample 811151 | NCBI WGS metagenome assembly MDTA01 (sample SAMN05326648, study PRJNA326480) | marine metagenome | isolation source: seawater | place: Indian Ocean: South | collected 2010 | reverse complement strand
GTTATCTTCAACAAAAGTAAGTTTAGGAAGAAACTTAATATCAAGCCTTTTAGACAAAGCTCTTCTAACAAGATGCGAGTACTCAGTCAAGATCCTAACTGTTTCTTTGGTCTCTATCCCTCCTAGTGGAATTACGTAAACTCTAGCTGTTTTTAAATCTGGGGTCATTCTTACTTCTGTTACTGTAATTAGTTTTGAGTTAATTGAAGGTATTTTTGCTTCATTTCGAATGAATAATTGGCCTAAATTTTGCTTTACTAATTCCCCAACTCTTAACTGTCTCTGGCTAAATGGTCTTTGAGAAGATTGATTGTTCATAATTTATTTAAATTGTTCTTTGTATTTCTTCTGCTAGATAAGATTCTATTACATCTTTTTCTTTAAAATCTATAAAATCCTTAATACTTATTCCACATTCTAATCCAGTGCCAACTTCTTTAACTTGGTTTTTTTCTCTAAATAAAGATAAAATTTCCCCGCTATATACCACCACTCCATCTCTAATAATTCTCGCTTTAGATTTAGCTTTGATTTCCCCACTAATCACTTTCGATCCTGCAATTTTTCCTGCGGTTGATACCTTGAATATTTTTTGAATTTCTGCACTACCTAGGACTGTTTCTTTAATATCGGGTTCCAACAAACCGGACAAAGATTTTTCAACATAATCTATTGCCTCGTAAATTATATTAAAATACTTTATATCTATTTTTTGCTCCTCAGCTAATTTTTTTGCTTCTCTATTTGGTTTTACATTAAAACCGATTAATATAGCATTAGAAGCTTTCGCTAGAGATACATCTGTTTCATTTATCATACCGATATCAGACAAAATAATTTTTGCCTCTACTTCTTTATGTTCAATTTTGTTGACAGCCATTTTTAATTCCTCGCTTGATCCTTGCACATCGGATTTAATTATAATATTTAATTCATCTTTATCTTGTGAACTTTCAAACAATGTTGTTTTGTCTTTAGCAACTGAATTATTTTGAACAGAATTATTTTTTCTAAATTCAGCAAGTTTTTTTGCTTCATCTTCATTTTCTGTAACCATAAACTCTGCCCCAGCATAAGCAGAGCTATTCATACCAAGAATTTCTACTGGCATTGAAGGAAGTGCTTCGTTTACCATTTTTCCCTCGTAACTAATCATTGCTCTAATTTTTCCCCAAGTGTCACCACAGATAAAATAGTCACCTCTACTAAGTTTTCCGTTATTAATTAAAATAGTTGAAACTGGACCTTTGCCTTTATCAATTTTTGACTCTATGACAACTCCTCTCGCCTTATCACTATAAGATGCTTTTAAATCTAATATCTCAGACTGAAGTAAAATACTTTCTTTAAGTTTATCTAAATTTATTTTTTTAAGTGCAGAAACTTCTACAAATAATGTATCTCCACTTAGATCTTCAGCAACTAATTCATATTTCATCATCTCATTTTTAATTTTACTTATATTTTTTTCTGGCAAATCACATTTGTTTATCGCTACAATAATCGGAACTTTTGCGGCTTTTGCATGTTTAATGGCTTCAACTGTTTGTGGCTTTATCCCATCATCTGCTGCTACAACTAAGACAACTATATCTGTTATTTTTGACCCTCTAGCCCTCATTTCTGTAAATGCAGCATGACCGGGTGTGTCTATAAAAGTAATTAATCTATTATCTCCTGTTTTAACCTGATATGCTCCAATATGTTGAGTTATTCCGCCATGCTCACCGGAGACTACGTCCGAGTCTCGCAAAGAATCAAGTAAAGATGTCTTTCCATGGTCTACATGACCCATAATAGTGACAACTGGAGGTCTAATCTTAACTTCGCCTTTAAATTCTTTTTTAGAAATATTTTTCTCTAAACTCTGTCTATCTTCTAATATTGGAATGTGACCAAATTCTTTAACAATATACTCAGCAGTGTCTTTATCAATATTATGATTAATTGTTGCAACTACCTTCATGTTAAATAAAAATTTAATTATATCACTTGATTTCTCTGCCATCCGATTTGAAAGCTCCTGAATAGTTATTTGTTCAGGAATTTTTACCTCTTTTATTACTTTCTTAAATTCTTTCTTTTCATCACCCTCTGGTTTCTTTTTTTCTTTAAGTCTTGCGCGTTTTACAGATGCTAAACTTCTTTGCTTAATTTCTATTTCTTCAACGTTTAACGCTCTTGAAACTGTAAGCTTAAAATCTCGTTTATCAACTGGTCCTTTTAATTTTAATTTACTTTTGCCAGCTGGCTTATTATCTTTTTTAATAAAATCCTTTGTAGCTTGCTGCTCAATAAATTTTCTTGCAAAATTTTTTTTCTTTGCGTCCTGATTTATGTTTATACCAGGAGATAATGATTGTTTGTTAAATGATTTATTAGGTTTGAATGGTTTTTTTTTCCCTACTGAAAATGATTTTTTGCCAGAAGTTGATATAGAGGTTGTGTCAATTCTCTTTTTTAAATCTGATGAAATTGTAAGTGTTTTTTTCTTTTCTTTATCCATAACATTATTTGTATGCTATCTCTCTAGCTGACATTATTAAATCATCAGCTTCTTTTCTCGAAAGCGAAAATTCTTCTAAGTAACCTTCAATTCTTATTTTTTTCCCTTTAATTTCATCATAACCGCCTATTAATTCATCAGATGAAAGGTCTGCAAAATCACTTAATTTTTTAATATTTTTTTGTCCTAGTATTACGAGCATTCCTTGTGTCATACCCTTTAAATTAATTAATTTCTCCTCTACACCAAGCTCTTTAAGTTTTTGTGCCACTGCTTCTTTTTCCTTAATAAGAGTTTCTTTTGATCTAGTGATTAATTCTTTTGCAGTATCTTCGTCTATAGCATCTATTTTTGAAATATCTTCTGGTTTTGATTGAGCAATTTCCTCAATTGAAACAAACCCTTCTGAAATTAAAAGTTGTCCGAGTGTTTCGTCAACTTCTAAATTTTTAATAAGTGTTTCAGTTCTCTCTTTAAATTCTGCCTGTCTTCTTTCAGAGTCCTCTTTATCTGTTAGTATATCAATTTCGAAATTTGTTAATTTTGATGCTAATCTAACATTTTGTCCTCTACGACCTATCGCTTTACTTAAATTTTCTTCTGATAGTATTATATCTATTCTTTTATTTTCCTGATCTATAAGAACTCTTTGTATTTCGGCAGGAGAAAGTGACTCTGAAATTAAAGTAGGTAAATCCTCAGTCCATTTTATAATATCAATCTTTTCCCCGTGTAATTCATTTACAATTGTTTGCACTCTACTTCCTCTCATTCCAACACAAGCTCCTACTGGATCGATCGAGGAGTCTTGGGAATGAACACAAATTTTGGCTCTGCTACCTGGATCTCTTGCTACTGCTTTAATTTCAATAGTCCCTTCATAAATTTCTGGAACTTCTTGAAAAAATAATTTAGCCAAGAATTGAGGATGTGCTCTTGATAAAAAAATTTGATGCCCTTTTAATTCTTTTTTAACTTCATAACAATAAGCTTTAACACGATCACCTGTTTTTAAAATTTCTCTGGGTATTAACTCATCTTTTTTTATAACACCTTCAGCCTTTCCTAAGTCTACTATTACATTGCCATACTCTAATCTTTTAATTATGCCGCTTAAAATTTGTTCTTGTTTGTCTATGAAGTCCTCATATTGTCTGTTTTTTTCAGCCTCTCTAACTCTACTACTTATAACTTGTTTGGCGCTCTGAGCTGCGATACGTCCAAAATCAATTTGAGGCAATTCTTCAAATATTTTCTCACCAACTTTTAAGTCATTTTTATTTGGAAAATTTTTTTTAGCATCCTCTAAAGTAATTTCTCTTGCTGAGTCTTCTACTTTTTCTACAACATCCAAAACTTTTTGAATCTTGATTTCTCCACTTTCTCTATCTATAATCACTTCTATATTGTTATCATTGCCAAATTTGGTAAGTGCAGCTTTTTGAATTGCGCTTTCCATTGAACCAATAACAAGTTCTTTGTCGATTGATTTTTCATTGGCTACAGCTTCAACTATCCTTAGTAACTCTTGTTTATCTAAACCTCTGTTTAACATTTTATCATTCCTAAAAAAAAATGGGCTAGTGCCCATTTTGAAAGTTTAATTATTTAAATTATATTTAGAAGAAAATTACGGTTTTTTCAAGATTACAATTTGAATAAATCAGTTTTATCTGTCTTTTCCCAAGTAAATTGACCATTATTTGTTGGCTTTCTACCAAAGTGACCGTATGCTGATGTGATTTCATAAATTGGTTTATTTAAGTTTAGCATTTCTCGAATGCCTCTTGGTGATAAGTTAAAGTTATCGTCTATTATCTTTTTAATCTTATCTTCTTTTTCTTCATCCCCGCTCCCAAGTTTTATAAATATTGATAAAGGTTTAGACACTCCGATAGCATAGGCCAATTGTATCAAGCATTTTTCAGAAATACCTGCTGCTACAATATTTTTTGCCAAGTATCTAGAGGCATAAGCTGCTGATCTGTCTACTTTTGTTGGATCCTTTCCTGAAAATGCTCCCCCTCCATGAGGAGCTGCACCGCCGTAGGTATCAACTATAATTTTTCTTCCTGTTAATCCAGTGTCTCCATCTGGTCCACCAATGATAAACTGCCCAGTAGGATTTATATAAATTTCCTTTGGTTCTAGATCTTTAACAAAATTTTCAGGTATTGCTTTTTTAATGTATGGAGTTATTACCTCTTTGACTTTTTCCTGATTAAGATCTTTTGAATGTTGTGTTGAAATCACAACTGAGGTAACTTTGACAGGTTTACCATTTTCATAAAGCATTGTAACTTGGCTCTTAGAGTCAGGTTCAATTCCTTTTAAATTTCCACTTTTACGATCCTCCGCCATTAATCTTAAAATTTTATGTGAGTAATGAATTGGTGCTGGCATCAATTCATCAGTTTCATTACAAGCGTAACCAAACATAATTCCTTGGTCTCCTGCACCCTCATCTTTGTTGGCTCTTGAGTCGACACCAATTGCAATATCTTTTGATTGTTCATGTAAATGTGTATCAATATTTGCTGTTTTCCAACTAAATCCATCTTGGTCGTAACCAATATCTTTTATACAATCTCTTACTTTAGAAATTAATTCATCTTTATTAATTTTTGGACCTCTTGTTTCACCAGCTAGTACCACTTTATTAGTAGTGGTTAATGTTTCACAAGCTACTCTAGAAACAGGGTCTTTTGACAAATAAGAGTCGACTACCATATCAGAAATTCTATCACAGACTTTATCTGGATGGCCCTCAGAAACTGACTCGCTTGTAAATAAATAATTTTTATTTTTCATTTTTTTCTATAAATAAGAAAGAATAAAAGATATGTAATTAAAAGTGCAAAAAAGATCAAATCATTTTTGTTTTTTTTTGATTTTATTAAAGGTACATCAAATTCTATATTTCCTGCTTCATTTCGATTTAGTTGTTTAATTACTTTTCCTTTATTATCTATTATTGCGCTTACTCCTTTATTTGCAGACCTTAGAAAAAAAGTGTTGTTTTCAACTGCGCGAAAAATTGATTTAGCAAAATGCTGATCCGGTCCGATAGACTCACCAAACCAACCATCCTCAGATATATTTACAATCAAATTTGTATTTTGATCAGATTTTTGTATTAAGTTTGTAAAAATAACCTCATAGCAAATCAACGGTAGAATGTTTAAATTATCGATTAAAAGACTTTTGTCTTTTTTGCCTTTAATAAAAGAGCCGTGACCCTCTGTAATCTTTTTAAGGCCAAAATTACTTAATAAATTTTCAAATGGCAAAAACTCACCAAATGGAACTAGTTTTCTTTTATTGTAACTTTGTAAAATTTCAAGATTATTGTTTACAATTAACAAACTATTATAAAAATTTCCTGAAACTTTATCCAATTTATTTACACCGAATAGAATAAGATGATTTTTTGAAAAATTTTCATTGATAAGATCCTTGAAAATTAAAACTTCGTTATAACTGTAGCCACTAAAAACTCCCTCTGGCCAAATAAATAGCGTCTTTTTATTTTCATTAGGTTCACTATATCTAATTAATTTTTTTAATCTCTCTTCAATTTCTTTATGATTAAGGCCATATTTTAAATCAAAATTTGGTGCTACAACCTTTGCTGATATTTTATTACTAATATTTTTTAATAACTTATGATTTTTATTAATCTGAAAATTTCCAAGAATATACAAGCTTAGTAAAATTAAAATAATTATAAATGATATTAATAATTTTTTAATCGAACCTATTTTAAAAAAAAAAATTATAGGTAAAGTAAAAAAAGTTATAACTAATAAATTATAGGCATAAAGACCTGTTAAATTAACAATTTGTAAAATTTCACTTAACGGTGATGTACTATATGCCCATAAATTCCAAGGAAATCCTGTAAGAATTTTTGCTCTTAAATACTCGATAAAGGCTATCGCTGCAGAAAAAAAAACTAAAGAACTAAAATCAAGTTTTAAATATGGACCAATGCATAAAATAATAAATGCGATGAATAAACTTAAAAATAATGGAATTAATATTAAAGCGAATGGGATTAATATTTTAAAATCTTCATTAAATGTAAGAGAATTTGTAATCCAAGATATCCCACTGAGATAAAATCCAAAACCAAATAATAAGCCAAAAATGAAAAAGTTTTTTTTATAAGGTTTTTTTCGATAAAACGCTTTAGATTTTTTATTGATATAGGTTATTAAGAAAAAAAAAAGTGGAAAAATTACAAAATTTACTATTATGAAATTGAATGGTTGAAATGAAAGAGTGGATATCGCTCCTATTACAAAAGGTATAAGATACAATGTTAAAAAACGATTATTTAAGTATTTTTCAACCATTTATGTAATTAAAGTATTTATCTTCAATTTTTTTCATGAGCTGAAAATCTTTATTTTTTTTATGATCGTGTCCAAATAAATGGACTAAGCCATGTAACCATAATCGATCAAATTCTAATTTAAAATCTTGTGCTAATCTTTTATTTTTTATTTTATTTAAATTTATTATAATATCTCCAAGATACAATTCTTTCTCTACTTTTAACTTTTTTTTTAGTTCCTTTTTTTGTTGAAATGGAAAAGACAAGATATCGGTTGTTTTATCTTTTTTTCTAAATTTTTTATTTAGTTTTTTAATTTCTGTGTTACCTGACAATAGCAATGTAAAAAATAATTTTTTTTTAGAAAAACTTTTATTCCTTGAATTAAGTTTTTTTATTTTTTTATCAATATAATTATTTGGATTTTTAATATAATTTAACCAATTAAAATTATTTGTAATTACGTTACCTTTTATCATCAGTGCTTTTATTCTGATAAGCTCTAATAATTTTTGAAACAAGCGGATGTCTGACAACATCACGATGATCAAATTCAATAATTTTTATCTCATTAAGATCTTTAAGAATATTTTTAGATTTTATTAGACCTGAATGTGATTTATTAATTAGGTCTACTTGACTTGGATCGCCATTTACAACTAATTTAGAATTTTCTCCGATTCTAGTTAAAAACATTTTTATTTGTGTCTCGGTTGCATTTTGTGCTTCATCTAAAATTGCAAAACAATTTTTAAGTGTCCTTCCTCTCATAAACGCTAAGGGTGCAATTTCAATTTCACCAGTTTCAATTTTTTTATCAATTTTATCAGCACCAAATAATTCGTATAAAGCGTCATATAAAGGGCGAAGATATGGATCAACTTTATCTTTCATGTCGCCAGGTAAAAAACCTAATTTTTCTCCTGCCTCTACCGCTGGTCTGGACAATATGACCCTGTCTATTTTTTTTTCCATTAAAAAAGTTATTGCAACAGATACTGCTAAAAAGCTTTTTCCAGTTCCAGCTGGACCAAGAGACATAACTACATCATTTTCTTTTAGAGCTTTAATATACTCAGATTGTTTTTCAGACCTTGCAATAACTGATTTCTTTGGAGTTTTTATTAATTGTTTGAAACTCTTAACATTGGACTCTTGTATTTCTATATTTTTTTTCACAGATAAAACTATATCTTCTTTTTCTATTATTTTGGTTAAAAAATATTTATTTATCAAAAATTTTATTGCATCACAAAAAACTAACAATTTTTCTTTTTCTCCTTTGCAGGTGATAGAATTGCCTCTAAAATAAACTTCCGTGTCTGTTAATTTTGATAAATTTTTAAGGTTTTGATCAAATTGACCAACGATATTCATTAACATTTCATTATTATTAATTGATATATTGACCGTTTCTTTATCAATTTTTTTAATAATTAAATTTTGTTCCAATTTGCTTATTTCAGACATTTAATTAAGCAGCATAATTCGTTTTACTCAAGTCGGAAGTTACTTCCCCAAACAATGTATGCTGATTTCCTTTAAGAATTTTAACATTTTTTATTTTACCGGTTAAATTTTCTTCGCTCTCAACAATAACTGCATTGAAATGTTCATCTCTTCCAAAATAACTATTTCCACTCTTTGTCTTATTTTCAAATAAAACTTTTACGGTTTCTTTAGTTAAATTTTTTCTATAACTATTTTTTATACTTTCCGCAGCTTGTTGAAATATAATTAATCTATCTTTGGCAATCCTTTCATCTACTCTTGCAAGATCATGAGCAGGTGTTCCCGGTCGTGCACTGAACATGAAAGAATAGCAATTAATAAAACCGACTTGGTTCAGTAATTTAACAGTGCTCTTAAAATCTTCGTTTGTTTCACCAGGGTATCCAATTATAAAATCACCTGAAAATTTTATTTCAGGTTTAACTTTGATAAGTCTTTTCAAAGTCTCTAAATACTCCTCTACTGTATGTTTTCTATTCATTGCTTCTAAAATTTTATTAGAACCACTTTGTACAGGTAAGTGAATTAGTGGCATTAACTTTTTACAATTTTTATGTGCTTCAATTAAATCTCCAGTAAAATCCCTTGGATGCGAAGTGGTATATCTAATTCTTTGTAAACCCTCAATTTTAGAGATTTCTAAAATTAAATCAGAGAGTTTATTTTTTTCATATTTGTAAGCATTCACGTTCTGACCAAGCAAAATAATCTCCCTAGCGCCATTTTCAACTAATTGATTCGCTTCTGTAACTAATTCTTTCATAGATCTAGAATGTTCTGCTCCACGTGTGTAAGGAACAACACAAAATTTGCAAAACTTGTCACATCCTTCTTGAATAGTTAAAAACGACGAGATCTTGCTATCCGAATTCTTTAAAGAATTTAAAGTGTCAAATTTTTCTATAACATCGAAATCTGTGATTTCTGTTTGTGATAATTTTTTTTCTAATTCCAAAATCGTATCATTGATTTTATGATAAGACTGCGGCCCTAAAACTGCATCAATGTATTTTTCCTTTTTTAAGAGAATAGTGCCCTCTGCTTGAGCAACACACCCAGCAATTAATACAATAGGTTTTTGTTTATTTCTAAATTTTTTTTTTAGTCTTCCAATATCGTGGTAGACTTTGTCAGTTGCTTTTTCTCTAATATGACACGTGTTTAAAATATAGCAATCAGCTTCATCCAAATTTTTTGTAGGTTCATATTTTATCTTCTTTGTTAAATCGACGATACGATTACTGTCGTATTCATTCATTTGACACCCGAGTGTTTTGATAAAGATTTTTTTTTGCAAATTATTTTTTTATTTTTGAACCATATAGTTCTAGTTTATGATCAACTAGCTTATAGCCTAGTTTTTTTGCAACTTCTTTTTGAAGTTTTTCTATATTATCATCGACAAATTCTATAATTTCTCCACTATTAATATCAATTAAATGATCATGATGTTCATCTAAAGATGGTTCGTATCTTGCTTTACCGCCTTTAAAATCATGTTTTTCTAAAATTCCTGCCTCCTCAAACAACTTTACAGTTCTGTAAACTGTTGCAATACTAATTTTTTTATCTATTTCTGACACCCTTTTGTGAAGTTCATCTACATCTGGATGATCTTTGGAGCCATAGACTTCTTTGGACTCAGATAAAACTTTAGCTATAATCTTTCTCTGATCAGTAAGTCTGACACCTTTATTTTGACATTTTTGTTCTATTACATTCATTTATATTAATTTAACTTAAATATATTGGTTTAAGCAAATTTTTTTGTACTAATTTTTTTTTGATTATAAGCTCAATATTATTAAGGCTAAATTGAGCTAAATCTGAATTTTTATAACCATATAACTTAATTTTATTGGATATTTTTAATCCTTTTGCCACAGCTAAGGAGGTTCTTAAAGAGGAAAATCTTCCTGGACCAATATTAACCAATATAGAAAAATCATTATCAATATTTACTTTGTATTTTTTTAGCATATTTAATAAACTCAATATCAATTGATCGTTGTCATTTTTTTTGTCAAAATCATGTGTATAAAAATTATTATTTATTCGTAAACCAATTTGATTATCTTTGCCTATGAAATTTAAAATTAAAAAATCTTTTATCATCTTTTTTTTTATAACTATTATATATTTTCAAAATAATTTGTATTCAAATAATCAGTATAAAGACATTGATGATTTTGGCTTAATTTCATTGATGTATCATAGATTTGATGAGAACAAATATCCTTCTACAAATATAAGAATAAATGATTTTAAGACACATTTAAAGATTATAGAGGAAAATAATATAAAATTTATAAATCCCAAAGATTTTGAAAATGAATTACAAAATAATAAATTGCAGAGAAAAATTCTTCTCACCATCGATGATGGATTTCTTTCCTTTTATGAAAATGCATGGCCAATTCTTAAGGCTAAAAAAATACCCTTTAT
>MDTA01105801.1_pt1 | contig 10802 bp, 8 predicted proteins | sample 811151 | NCBI WGS metagenome assembly MDTA01 (sample SAMN05326648, study PRJNA326480) | marine metagenome | isolation source: seawater | place: Indian Ocean: South | collected 2010 | reverse complement strand
TCATATCAGTCTCAACCTGAGTTAAAATTGCCTCCAATTCACTCACTAATTCTTCGTCATAATCAACAATACCCAATTTCCCTTTCCACATTTCGGCTTTTGATTGAGCAAATATTTCGACATAGCTATCCAATATGCTTTGTAATGCGTCAACATCATCAATGATCGGTAGAATAGCGTTCCCCAACTGGGCGAGATTCCAATGCGCTACATTCGACTGATGTGCATACCGGTAACGTCGTCCCTGCTTATCAGTAGTATTCGGAGTCCAATCTGGATCAAAATTATCTAGCCAGCCGTATGGTCCATAATCAATGGTCTCACCAAGAATAGACATATTATCTGTATTCATAACGCCATGAACAAACCCAACACGCATCCAGTGTGCTATTAGGGATGCAGTACGATTAACTACTTCATCAAACCATTTGAGATAAACACTTTGAGATGGCGCACCTAAATGTTGATAATCTTTATTAATACAGTAATCTACCAATCTTTTTAGATTTTCTTTGTCTCCTCGAGCCGCGAATATCTGGAAAGAACCAAAGCGAAGAAATGAAGATGCTACTCTGCATACAATAGCTCCTGGTTCAGGCCGCGGATTTCCGTCATAGAGCATATCGCGAACGACTTCTTCCCCTGTTAAAATCAAGCTTAAAGCACGAGTGGTCGGTATCCCTAAATGATGCATGGCTTCGCTACATAAAAATTCGCGAACCGATGAACGCAGGACAGCAAGACCATCGGCGCTTCTTGAGTATGGTGTGAGCCCCGATCCCTTTAATTGCAGAGTCCAATGAACTCCTGATGGAGTTAATAATTCACCAAGATTTATTGCACGGCCGTCTCCAAGTTGACCTGCCCAATGACCAAATTGATGACCACCGTAGCACATTGCATAGGGATCCATACCACTCAAAAGATGATTTCCGGAAAACACCTGAGCAAATAAATCCGTATCGCATTCGTCGGGATCCAAACCAATCAGTTTCGCTACATCAACAGAAAATGCAATAATTTGAGGTGAAGTCACCTGCGCAGGGATAACACGAGAGTAGCAAGCCCGTTCAACCTGCCTAGAATAGTTTGATTCAATGGGATCACCAGGTAATTCCTGTAAAAATCGATTATCAAACCTTAATTTTTCCAACGACTGCACCATAAGAATTCCTTCAAAAGCACATAAATATTATTTGCACTTATATTATGGATTGCTTTTGAACCTGTAAACCGTTATCGCTGATACTAAGTTCGGCTCTGCCAAATTATCACAGGAGAACACTTTTGTCTTACCAATTAGGACAACGATGGTACAGTTCAACAGAACCGGATCTGGGCCTAGGCACAATAGATAAGATAGAAGGGAGACAAGTTGTAGTAAGATTTCCTGCCCACAATATCAACCGTCGCTATGCCCAAGACAGCGCACCGCTCAATCGGGCAATCCTCAGTATTGGTCAGACTATCCGGTCAACTACAACAACCTTTAAAATCGAAAAAATAGAAACTGAGAATCAACTTCTCATTTATTCAGGCGCAGGAAAAGTGATCTGTGAAACAGATTTAGATTCCTCTATAAATGTTTCAACACCAGAAAACCGTCTCAACAACTTGCAGTTCGACAAATTATATGATTTCGAACTACGCGCTTTGGCTGTACAACTAAACTATAATTTAAAATCATCGCCTCTGAGAGGTTTTTTTGGCGGACGAATCAATTTACTTGACCACCAACTCTCGGTCGCACACCGGGCATGCTCTCAGAATAAAGTACGAGTACTACTAGGAGACGAAGTAGGTTTGGGTAAAACGATAGAAGCACTGCTAATAATGCATCGGCTACTTCTTGATAACCGAATCAACTCCGCACTAATCATCGTTCCTTCGTCACTTGTACACCAATGGTTAGCCGAAGCATATTTAAAATTTAATTTAACACTGCGTGTTTTGGGTGTAGAAGCATACTATGGAGCACAGGAAGACTACATTGAAGAAGCCCTAAGCGATGCAAATTTGTTCGTAGTACCATTAGAAAAATTATCTTCTGAAATAATAGAGCGAGAATGGGACCTCCTAATTTTAGACGAAGCACACCACCTCACTCCAGATCACCAATCCTGGAAGTCCATTACTTCGCTCTGTAAAGATATAAGCCATTGCCTCTTTCTGAGTGCAACACCTGCTCGGAATAGCGAAAAAGGGCATATTGCTCGTTTAGCACTGCTTGAACAAATTCAAGAAAATGAAGTATTAAAAAATTATGATAAAAACAAATTCCTAAAAAAACTGGCTGATATTGTATCTGAACTACAATCCGACGACAAACTAGAGCCACAAACTCTAAGCTTTTTACAAGATCAGTTAGGAGAATCATCGGAGACCATAGAAAAAACTGCACCTAACAAAATTGTGAACCGTTTATTCGATCTATATGGCCTTGGGCGAACACGTTTTCGCAATACCCGCTCAAGTATACCAAACTTTCCAAAACGTTGTGGTCACCATACAGTATTGGAAAACGGAGATTTAAAACTTCTCCAAGAAGAATTTACAAAACTAATTAAACCCACGCCCAACTTCGAATTAAACTCACAGGATCCGCGTATTAATTGGGTCAAAAACTGGCTTCACAAAAACAGAAACGAAAAGGTATTAATTCTCTGTGCTACAAGCTCTCGTGCTGAGACTTTAGCGAGAGCATTAATTGATAAAAAACAAGAAGTGATAGTGTTTCACGAAGATATGGGTCTGTTAGAGCGTGATAGACACGCGGCACCATTTCTAGATCCAAACGGACCCCGCATAGCAATAATTTCTCCGATCGGTGCGGAAGGCCGAAACTTCCAAGTCGCTCATCACCTAATAATTTTCGACCTTCCATGGGGTGCTGACCGAATGGAGCAAGCAATTGGTCGAATCGATCGGATCGGACAAAAAAAAGACGTTTTTATACATACTCTAAGCTTTGAAGGTTCTCCACAGTATGGACTGATACAATGGTATAAGGACACAATAAATATATTTGACAAGGCGTGGCATGGATCCTCAGATCTGGAGTTAATTCATTCGAAAAAACTTTTGGATGCATTAGTTAATGATAAATTATCGGGATTGGATGACTTAATCAAATTTGCGAAAGAAACAAATGTACGCATAAATAATGAGATAGCGGATGGCCGCGATCGGCTATTAGAGTTTAGTTCTTTCGATCCTATTCTTGGCAGTTCTATTCAAGAGTCTTTGCTTCAACGTGAGTCCGATAAAGATCTTGAACATTTTATAATTAAAGCCTTCGACTACCACGGAATGATCATAGAATACATAGGCAATAGGAGTTTCGATGTTCGTCCAAGTGAAGCCAATTACCATCCTATTCCCGGGTGGATTGGGGAAAGTATGATATTTACTTTCGACCGAGATGTCGCTCTTAGACACCCTGAACGTACTTTCCTGAACCCAGACCATCCAATGCTTCGAGATCTACTAGATCTATTTCTGTCCAATCCAAAAGGAAATACAGCATTAGCACAACACTCAGAACCTAATACAGGGATATTGATCGAAGCACAATTTATTGCCCAGCCGCCAGCAAATGTCAACGAACGCATCCGTAGATTTTGGACACCAACTCCAATAAAAGTCACAATCGATGAAAAAACGAATCAGGAAAAAAAGCAGAAAGTAGAAAACCTGAAACCAATGTCTAAAAAGGTTGTTTTTAAACCCACCACGATAAATTTGATAAAGAAACAATTAGAAAAAGCGAGAACCATTGCTGAGAGAAAAGTAAAGATAATCAACAAAAATATAAATAAACGCGCTATCGAAGAGTGCCGTTTAGAACTGAAAAAAATTGATTCTGCAGGTGGCCTTACAAACAAATCGACTAAAAAAAACCGTGAATATCTTCAACAAGAGTTGAGTGATATTGAGACACTCTCAAACAAACCATACCTGCGTTTAGACTCTATTCGAATTAGCCTTCCTTCAAGAGAATAAATACCTTAGCCCCGTATATGGACATTAAAATGCGAAAGACCTATCGTTTGGCTACCTACATGACTTTATGTTTTCTGATTATTTGTTTCTCGAATGCATGCCAATTTGCGCGAGTTGTTCGTTACAACTTTGCTGACATAAATGATCATAAAATCTTCCCCGCTCAAGTATTGCATCCTTCCGTTCAACCATTTTATTTCCATCAAACAAAAACTCCGCGACACCCAGAAGTAATCGCCGACGGGTTAAATGATTCGACGGATTTCCCAACCCATCTAAAACAAAACGATACAGTCGCATTTATTATCTCCTACCGAGATACACTACATTTCGAGGAATACTATCTGGGTCATCGCCGGGCAGATGTTGTTCCTTCTTTTTCAATCGCCAAATCCGTAACTTCTATATTGGTCGGAATCGCCTGGGATCAAGGTTTGATCGAGTCTATAAACAACTCTGTCACGAAGTATGTGCCAGAGCTCACAAATAGTGCGTTTGATGACATTACGCTCCTACATCTTCTGCAGAACACCTCAGGAATTAAATTCGACGAAAATTATATAAATCCGTTTGGCCAGGCAGCGTCTTTTTATTATGGCAATAACCTACGAAGCCAATTAAAAAAATTAACTACTCAACATCCTCCCGAATACGAATTCAAATATTCGAGTGGAAGTAGTCAATTGCTTGGTTTAGTGCTCGAGCGAGTTCTCAAAGACCAAACCCTAACAGAATATCTTCAGGAAGTAATTTGGACACCGGTAGGAATGGAGTATGAAGGATCCTGGAGTACTGATTGGGGAGCGCCACCATTAGAAAAAACGTTTTGTTGCTTAAATGCGACGGCTATAGACTATGCTAAAATTGGACGCTTATACTCGCATTCCGGAAAATGGGAGAATCAACAAATTGTCTCGAAAAGCTGGGTCAATGAGTCAACAAAAATCGATTCTTCTCATGGCAGTGATAAAGAGTATCAATATCAATGGTGGACTATACCGGGGAGCAATGCATTTATGGCAACAGGCCTCTTAGGACAATACATTTATATCGACCCGGCACTCGATCTAATTATTGTCAGGTTAGGTCGTTCAGAGGGAGGAGTAAAAGATTGGCCCCTATTTTTTCAACAAATCGCCGATTATTACAAGAATTACGAATAAATTAAGACACAATACAGACTCGACTCTATTGTATGTCTGTCTTCTAAACAGTATTAAAGCCAACTCACAAACCTCGCGAGACACGCGGCCAGTCAAATTTATTTGCACCAGTCAACAACTCGCGATTTTTCTGGCTAAGGCCTTTTACAAAATTCATATCTGGATCATACCCTGACCACGCTTGAAACATAGTAGGCATATAACCACCAAGTATAAGTAATCGATCCTTATTAGATCGTATAATCCCCGCAGCATGAATAAGGGATTCATAAAACAACAACGTAGATCCTGCTGGTGCCTCAACCTGATGAATCATTGTAGGATCATCTAATGCGGCTTTAACAATATCTTCTTGAGGGACATCTTGAGGGATTTTATGTGTTCCGGCAATGACAGTCGTTCCTCCATCTTCAGGACCTAAATCTGTAAGATTAGTAAGTGCTTTAATAAAAGAAAAGTGGTAAAGCCCTTTTTCATAATGATGGTATGCCGGATTAATTCCTCGATGAAATCGATAACCGTTAAACGGTTCGTCTTCTCGCGGTTTTGAAATAGGTCTCCGTATATGTGCATCGGACTGCTGCAAACGTACCGGGCCACCCACGATCTCCTCCGCCATCCCAACTATTGAAGGGTGAGTTACATAATCGAAAAATGCTGGAGCCAAATGTGGTAAATTATCAATTCTATAAAAGTCATTTGTCGTGCTGGTATTAAAACAGTTGGGTCCTGGCAATTCTCCCGTTCTTTCAAAATTCGCTTCCATCTCATACAGCGTAGATTTTATAGCCTCTACTTCATTTTCGCTTATCAAATTTCTGATGATAACATATCCATAAACTTCAAGGTGCAGACGCTGTGATCGAGATAATACGGGAAATGACGTAGGGTTTTTAGACATTACCTTTTCCTTTTTTTTACTACATTTTTTTTCGTTTAAGTACTAACACAAAATTCCACGGTTACATTTAAAATGAATAATGCTATCAACTGTCTTAAAATAAAAAATGCAACTAATACATTAATCATTTTCCTCTTTTCGTGAATTTAAAAAAACAATAATAACCTTATATGATTCACTTTTTCATCCATTTACTATATTTTATAGCATGACTTTTTGATAATCAAAATAAGATAAGGATTAAAATTTGAAGACCCAGGTTTTAGAAAAAATACAATCTAACAAAGCTGTTATAGGTGTGTTTGGTTTGGGATATGTAGGACTACCTTTAAGTCTCACATTTTGTAATACCAGACAAAATGTTATTGGTTTTGACGTAGATCAGGATAAAGTCAACCAATTAAATTCCGGAGATTCCTATATTAAACATATCGGATCAGCTGCAGTTACCAAAGCTATCTCAGCCAACCTATTCCGCGCAACTACAAACTTTTCCGACGTAAGTAAATGTGATGCTTTAATTGTTTGTGTCCCAACGCCCCTCACTCCAAACAGAGAGCCAGACTTATCTTTTGTTGAAAATACCACACGGGCAATTTCTCCATACTTACGAGCAGGGCAATTATTTTGCCTCGAAAGTACAACATATCCGGGAACGACGAGCGATGTGATACGCCCAATTTTGGAAGAAAATAATTTGACGGCTGGTAAAGAATTCTTTCTTGCCTACTCCCCCGAACGTGAAGATCCAGGTAATAAAAATTTTTCTACTGATAGCATCCCAAAATTAGTCGGAGGATATTCTTCTGATTGCACAGAAATCGCCGTCGCTTTTTACAATCTCGCACTGTCGCATATTGTTCCCGTTCGATCTTGTGCAGTAGCAGAAGCGGCCAAGCTACTTGAGAATATTTATAGATCGGTAAATATAGCGTTAGTTAATGAACTCAAAGTACTACTTACCCGCATGGATATAGACATCTGGGAAGTAATTGATGCTGCAAAAACAAAACCCTTTGGGTTTTCAGCGTTCTATCCCGGACCAGGGCTCGGCGGACATTGTATTCCTATTGATCCATTTTATCTAAGTTGGCGGGCACGCCAATTTGATCTAAGCACAAAATTTATCGAGTTAGCAGGCGAAGTTAATACTTCTATGCCGGAATATGTAATTAGTCGCGTAGCGGAAGCCCTGAATGAAGTCGAAAGACCAATTCGAAAATCGAAAATCTTAGTTTTGGGGCTTTCCTATAAAAAAGACGTTGACGACCTCCGCGAATCACCATCGATAAAATTAATAGAGGAATTAATAGTGCGAGGCGCTGTCGTTTCTTTCAATGATCCCTTCTTTCCGCAAATACCACCCATGCGCAACCACCAAGTGGACATTAAGAGTGAACCATTAACGAAAGAGGTTTTGAAAAAAATGGACTTAGTGCTTATTGCGACTGATCATAGTCAGTATGACTATGAATTCATAGGAAAACATGCTCAAATAATAGTTGACACAAGGAATTGCATGGCAAAAGAAAAATCCTGCTCTGCTAACGTTTGGAAAGCATGAAATAAAAGATTATGCTTCGGCTAATCTTTATTTGAATACTTAGTTTTTTGTGTAACTACACATCACAAGACGTCACAATACCATTCTTGAGTTTGTAATTCACAAGCGACTCCGTACATTGAGCAAATCCTTCACCGTCTAGAGGAAGATCTAAGCGTGTACCAAAGGCACTCATCCATCCCACCTGTTTAGCCGGAACTCCGACCACAAGCGCATAGGCCTTGACATTAAAGCTTACAAGAGCGCCTGCGCCAACAAAAGCATATTCACCAATCGTGTTACCACAGACAATAGTACAATTAGCACCCAAAGTCGCACCTCGTCTCACTATCGTAGGCCTATATTCATTTTTTCTGGCAACTTCCGAGCGAGGATTATAGACATTGGTGAAAACCATACTCGGACCACAAAAAACATCGTCCTCCAGCGTAACCGCATCATAAACCGAAACATTATTTTGAATTTTACAGCCATCACCAATAGACACGTCGTTACCAACATAAACATTTTGTCCTAAAGAACAGCGACTTCCTATCCGAGCTCCTCCACTAACATGACAAAAATGCCAGATACTGGTGTCCCGTCCTATAACGGCCCCATCATCAACAATCGCTGAATCATGTGCCCAGAAGGTCATAACACTAACTCAAAGGATATAGCCCAATCAAGCCTCAGTGTACATCTACAATTAGATCGGGGCCTTGCTTGGTACTGCTTTGCTTTCACTATCGTTACCATGTTCAAGACGACTCCGTTCTTTGACGAAACCAATTGACTACTTCGTTTAATCCTTCTCGGGCACTAATCTCCGGTCGATATCCCATTAATTGTTCAGCCAAGTGAACGTCGGCCATAGAATGCGATACATCCCCAACTCTAACCTCCCCATAAGACAGGTTTCCTTTTTGCCCAGTTACCTCGCAAATATGGTTAACCACGTCGTTCACACTCAGACTGACGCCACACGCAATATTAAATACGCGTCCGGCAATACCCTCAACTTTAGTAGCCAATAAATTAGCTTTGACTACATTCTTAATATAAGTGAAGTCACGAGACTGACTACCATCTCCATCTATAACAAGTGGGCTTCCATCCATTATCCCACGAACAAACTTAGGTATAAATGCCGCATAAGTAGACTGTGGATCTTGCCTCGGACCAAAAACATTAAAATATCTCAATGCCACAGTCTCTAACCCGTACGTTTTTGTAAATACTTGACAATATCTCTCACCAGCTAACTTTGAAACGGCGTAGGGTGATATCGGTTGTGGCAACATATCTTCTTGCTTTGGTAATTTTGGACTTGATCCGTATACCGAAGAAGAAGATGCAAATACAACTCGACTAACGAAGGCATCACGAGCCGCTTCCAAGATATTTAAAGTACCACTCACATTTACTTCATTGGTTGTTATTGGATCTTTCAAAGATCTGGGAACTGAGGGTAACGCTCCTTGGTGTAAGACATAATCAATACCTTTAACAGCTTGTCGAACAATTTGGTAACTACGTATATCACCCTCTATTATTTCCACATTACTACCAAATAGTTCAATGGTTTCTCGTTTGCCGGTAGAAAAATTATCCAGTAATCTGACAAAATCTCCACGTTCTAATATTGCTTCTACTAAATGAGAGCCGATAAAACCCGCTCCACCCGTTACCAAATACTTCGCCAATATAGTACTCCTGTCGTAATCCATAAAAACACTCTGCACTGCGAATAAAAACACTGAGTAATATAAGGCCATTTTAAATTTTTATGGAGAATACTATCCAAAATTTCTTAAAATCATCTTTTAAGAGACGTTAAATATTAAATCACGAAAAATTGATACAATAATTCTTTTTAGATGCTTTGTCACACATTTAAAGACTTGACCATTTTACCGTTTGATGACAATTTACCGCAAGCTTTGTCTGGTTGCCAAGTTCACAGGAGAACAATAATGCCACTCGTCCAGGACGTGATAGTACTTTTTCAAACAACGCCGGCCCTTGACTCACAAGTTGTGGCCTGGGCAAGATACGAAGCCTCTAAAGGAGATCGTATAACAGACCTAGTCGAGGAGCCTGACCCCCCTTATAATACAGCCGTGGAAGCAATGCGAGACGGTTGGCAAGTGATACAAATGTCTGAATTAAAACATCGGACGCGAGAAGATGGATACGAATTAGGACCATTACCATACCAAACGGTCATTTCAAAATTTAATCCCCTACTGGAGGAAAAAATACATGAATGAACATCTACTAAATTCAAAACAGATGGCTTCATTCGTAGCCTCGGGATATCTGCGTCTTGATAACATGGTACCTAAAGACCTCTGCAATGCGTGTCTTGATGAAATGAAACATCACGATGGTTACTTTGAAGTCGGTGCTCCCTTTGAAGAAATTTGGCCAAAGAATACTGCATTAGGTGACACTTTTAGACTCCCGCAGATTAAGGGTTTAGTCCAATCTTTAGTTGGCCCAGATCCACTTTATGATCATCATTTCCCTCATTTAACAAAAGCAAATAACACACGTGGTCCTGACATGCATCAAGATTCTGTCATAGATTTCCGTGAAAATTATTTTGATATCCAGTTATCATTTTTTGCAGCAGATACACCAGACAAAATGGGAGGAACCTTTTTAATTCCAGGCACTCACTACAGAAATGTGCGGATGAGTGAAATTACAATCTATCAGCACATGAAAGGCAAGGTTTGGGCGGCATGCCCTGCAGGAACGATCTACGTTTGGAATACGCGCGTGTGGCATGGTGCACGTTCAAATAGATCCGATAAGGATAGATATATGTACAAATTGCGTTTAAATCCAACACAACCGCAGATAGGTCTTTTTGACACTAGCGATTTAAACGATCCATCTATCGACAGCATTTTGAACACAAACCATGGCTGGGAAGGCAATGAACACCGCTACGAACTTATGCAACGTATTAAATTATGGCGGTATGTTAGCAATCAGCCTGATTATGATGTAGGGGAAAGGTTCATGCGCCGTATTGAGTATAATCCACAAATCGAAGCAGCATGACAAATCTAGAAGTGTCAATCTAAACATCTTAAAATGAATCGCAGAAAATTTTCAAGAGCCTCTAATATTTAGTCAACCAGTAAGTTTTTTAACAAATGTGGGTAGTTTGTGAGAATAC
>MDTA01198978.1_pt1 | contig 10803 bp, 8 predicted proteins | sample 811151 | NCBI WGS metagenome assembly MDTA01 (sample SAMN05326648, study PRJNA326480) | marine metagenome | isolation source: seawater | place: Indian Ocean: South | collected 2010 | reverse complement strand
GACAAACATTTCTGGGTCCCTAAAAAACTCTTTGCCATTATACCCACCGTATGCCATGCAAAATTCGGCCATTTGCGTCGTAACAGGTATGAAGTCAGCCTCACCACCATTAAGAATTTTTTTATATTCTTTTATACCCTTATCAAAATCATATTCATATTTTGACATCTACTTGCCCTTCTAACTCTTATTATAAAAATACCTTAACATGATAATTAATGCATACCTATTATGATAATATGCAATTTCAGAACACAATCATATCCTAATGAGAGGAAAAGTGTCGTCCTTCTAGCTAAGATAACTAAATCAGATTGAGGGCTGGTGCGGCAATGCCACTTTTTAGAGCCCACTCAGCTTATCTTGTCGTGGAAGCGAGCGTCGTTTGAGAACCACGGAAAGTAATAGTAAACTTACTTACATATATATTATCGCCTTAATGGGAGTGTAAGGTCAAGATATATTCCAAAAAAAAACTTTTGGGTCATATAAAAAAAAATTATTAACTAAAGAGCTTTAATAATATTTTTTGTGACCCTATTTTGCAGTGTAACTATCTTTTCCGTTTTCTTTATCTATCAACCCTTCTTCAACAGCTCGCACCAACCATTTTCGAGCTTGAATTCGTTCAATCTCAAAATATTTCATAATGTAAGTTTCAGTTCGCGGGGTTTTCTTTGCGATATTTTGGAGTTCCGCTAGAAAAAAGGAATATAAATCTTTTGGCTTAACAAATTCGTCCGTATTGATTGCATCATGGTTTTTATTATTTATGTCTTTGCTGGCCTGAGCAATAAAAAAGTCCCCCAGAGAATCAGTACTCTCAACGTCGTTTTGAGTAATAGCATGAAGACCAAGATGCAATAGCGCAAAAGTTCCAGGCGACATGGGATGGTCAACACGGACGAAAGCGGGGACCCATTTTTCGATTCTATTTTCATCTGCTCCAGTCCAGACGCCACCCTTACGACGGGTTTCGACAATCACGGCAACATCAGATAGTACATATTGGTAACGATTAAGACGAATAGCATTGGCAACAGAAAAACTGGCATTTGGTGAGAAAGGTGTAACCATAGTTAGTTGCTTATTCGCAAGTGCATCGCGATAACGTCTAGACACTACTGACTTTTCCAGTCTATCTGATAACACAATGACAGCTTGTCCTGAATTTTCTAGTGCAGTTGAGACAGCCTCTCGGTCAACCCCCCGCATGTCATTTGAAATTACAGTTAAACCTTCAGAAGCGCATCTCTTTCCAAGAGCATTAGAAAACTGAAGGGCTGGTTCACCACTTGCCCTAGAGCCAACTATACAAACACCACCCATGTCGAGACAGTCCATTACGCCAGCACCAAATAGCAAAGGAGGGCGTGCAGATTTGAGCCTTTGACGAAGTCGCGTAGGATAATGCTCATCGCGTTCACCAACCACCCATATACCTAACTGGGACCAAACATCGATAGTTTTTTCAAGATCTACTTTTCGTGTAAGCAAACGGGCTAATCGTTTTGCTGATAATCCATGAATGACGCCGGCGGCTTTTAAATCCATTGGAGACACACCAATGAGATCTTCTGGTGCAAGCTTACATATCTCTAGTGCATGGTCTAGTTCATGAAACTCACTTTGATTTAGAGGCCTCGCTTCGATATCACGCTCTCCAAAACGGCCGCATAACAATAAGGTAACCCATGTATTCTTGGATAAATTTTCAATGTTGCTCATTTGGCTTTGGAGGCTATTTCTTCACTCTCAACAAGTACATCAAATCGATGTTTGAAACGATTTTCTAATACCGTGAGGCTAATCGAATTCTTGCTGCATTCATCAGAAAACATCAGTTTATCTGAATCATTTAAAACCTTCCACACGGCAATAGGAACGCGAAAGGTAGTTGTTAACTTCAATAAAGAGACTGTTCCCACTCCAGTAGGTAATTGCAATAAGCCTTTTTCAACAAGTCCCGGAAGCAGGGTATCCTCACTATCGTAACGAGCTACAACAGTATTTCTTTCCGATAAAATAAGATATTTTACAAAGTTCAACTCTTCTTCTGACAAACTCGCAAGGACAGAATCAATTTTTGCTGCTGTATGCTCGCCTTTGCTTTTAGCAACGAGTTCTGTTGTTTGGCTTTCATGTTTAGAAGTGTATTCTGCTTTTTTATTGTTATCCCAGAGGGATATACGTTTATCACTCATGAGAAAGGGGGGCACTTCCAAAATTACAAGCTTCTACAAATAACTCTTGATATTCCATGCGGGTAGCTAATGCCACATGTTCTATGTTATTAGCTATATCGTCAGCCCGAAGGCGCTCACTCTCTGAAAGCAGTGCCAGTTCAGCACCTATGTGAGCGGCGTTTCCAACGTAAGTAAATTTGTCCAAAGAGAGTGGCGGCAAAAGGGCAATTCGTACTGCACTTTCCATGTTGACATAGTTGCCAAAACCACCTGCGACGAGCAGTTCAGCAATTTTTTCATCGGGAACATCCATAATTTTTTGTAACATCAAGATACCGGAGTAGATCGCTGCCTTGGCTAATTGAAGTTGGCGGATATCCATTTGAGTAAGAATAATATCTTCACCTTTACCGGTTTCCTCACCCGGCACTAGGACAAACCCAAGACCTTCACCATTGTCAACAAACCGCTTAGCAAGTTTATCTGAGAGCTCATCATTGTTTTTGTTGTTATATCGACCACTTGGTAGCAAGATATTTGCATCGAGCATTTTCGCTGCAGAATCAATTAATCCTGATCCACAAATACCTATAGCTGGTGTTTTTCCAACAACTTCACAATTAACATCATCGTCAATCGATATTGCCTCGACGGCGCCCACGGCGGCTCGCATACCATGAAGAATCTGACCTCCCTCAAGGGCTGGACCAGCAGGAGCGGAACATGCCATTAAACCATGTTTTGACCCCATCACCATTTCACCGTTAGTACCAATATCCGCAATAACTCGAACTTCATCACTATCATAAATCCTAGTCGCAAGAATTGCAGCGATAGTATCTGCACCCACAAACCCAGCAATAATTGGTAACATGCAGACATGTGCATTTGGTGCTTGTTTAAGCGGAACATCACGCGCTGGAACTACTATTGCCTTTCTCATCACTGGTGCATAGGGGGCAAGCCCAACGTAGCTGGTGTCAACTCCCAAAAACATATGGTGCATGCAGGTGTTTCCAGCAATTACTAGTTTGTATACTTGTGTTGTGGGTATATTTGCTTTCTCACAGGCCTCTTCAATGTAACCGTTGATAGCACCCAGCACCTTTGCCCGCATCGTTGCTAATTTTTTTGAGTCAAACTGTGCATACGATATTCGCGACATCAGATCGCCACCATATACAGCCTGGGGATTTACGCCACCGACAGACGCCATAGACTCACCAGTACTTAAGTCAACGAGGCTACCAACGATGCTGGTTGTACCAATATCAAAAGCCATACCAAATTTGTTTTCTGTTGTATCGCCTGGTTCAATATCTACAACGTGTCCTTGAAAAGTCGTGAGTGTAAGACCTTGAGGATCATCTCTCAAAACTTCAGGTATACGACGCAATACATCTAGGGAGGGAGTTAAATTTAATTCAGCGAGAGAGTCTTCTACTATTTTTTCAAAATCAGACGTTTGCTCATTCTCATCCTTTGGTTCCTCAGCCTTAATCAAGTACTTGTCCACGCCAGACTCGATCTCTGTTATAGAATCTGCACTTCGCTCTCCCGCACTAAGTATTTGGTGACCACTCTCAGTTCTAAGTGGGGCAATCATTACAGAACAATCTGCTATGAGTGGCGTCTGACAGGCCAAACGAAACCTCTCTCCCACAGCCTCATGCCCAAGTTGTATAGTATCTTGTAAGGTCGCTGGCGGAATCTTTCCAGACAGGACTTTAATACGGCAACTGCGGCATTTTCCACGGCGACCACACGTTGCATCGATGTCCAATTGGGCCTCAGCAGCAGCATCCAACATGGTTGTACCAAGATCAACATCAATACTCTTTGTGGCTTTATCAGATCCGCTCTCTTGAAAGCTTATAGTTATTTTATTAGTCATGATCGCAGGTAACTCGTTAAATAAGTTGGTTATGATCGGAAGTAACTGATGTACTCCATACCCATCAAATCTTTTCCTTGGAGCACGTCGTAAGAAAGTTTAAATTCATTAAAAGGTCCAACCTCATTCATGATTGGATCAATCATAAGTGTATCACAACCATTGAGGATTGAGCTGATTATAAAAGCACTGTTGAGCACCTTTCGTTGCGGCATTCCAAAAGAAGTATTGGAGTGTCCGCCAAAAAGGTGCACATCAGGATATTTATCCCTTAACTCTTTGCAGGCATCAAGGTAATGCATAGCAGCTTCTGGAGCGGCACCAACTGGGAAGCAAAGCGGATCAAGGTAACGATTACCCATTGGAATATCTTCTTCGTCCATCATTTCCATAAGCTTGCTTAGATTTTCGACCCGTTCCTCTTTACTTGTGGGAATGTTGTCGCGTCCACTTGCATTGGCAAGCAATAAGGCATCATATTTTTTAGCCAAAGGAATCAGAACATCCCGTCCTCGCTCCAAATTGACAGAATTTATGGCTGGCTGACTTTTTGAACAGTCATAAACTTCAAGCCCCGCAGTGATGGTTAAAGGATCTGAGGAATCGATCGCAAAGGTGAGATCCGACATCTTCTGAACAACCGGTATAATCCAGCGCATCCAATTGCGACGCTCTTCTTCGTCTACACATATTTCATCAACGCAAATGTCTATAATGTTTGCTCCAGCTTCAATCTGCCTTTGAATTAACCATTCAATATAGTCCATATTCTTTGTATGCAAAGCTTGGGCAACATGCGTTAATTGTGTTTTCTTCACTTCGTTCGGATCTTCTGGATAAATACTAGTTACATCAAGAAAGTCTGTCTCACCCTTAAGGTTAACATAAGACAATTTAACCGAGTCACCATCTTTAACAACTCGCGGGCTAGTTGCTTTTATTCTTCGCGAGGTGTTGAAATTTTCACCGATAATATCAAGTACTTTTGCAACCATCTTAAACTTACTCCATTGTCAAATTTCAAACATAATCTCAAAAAGGCCGTAAGCCAAATATTCCTGAGCGGGACATCTTAGGCATCATGGCAAAACTATTTTCAAGTAACTGAACCGGAAGACTTCTTGGCTCAAAAAAATCAAAAATTTTGGGCTGTTCTTCCAAAGCCCAGGTACATTTTTCCCCATCAATTTTGTATCCATACCCTGGCGCCATACGGCGTGAAAGGCGATACCGTCTTTGCCTTTCAATATCGCGCAAGTAGATAGTGAACTGCTTGGTTACCTCTTCGATAGCCAGCCAAGCAGCCATCTCCAATATGACCATTTCTAATAACTGGTCTTTTGCTGAAAACTCTGCCTCTAAATCATCAATGGGTTGACCAAGAGTAAGAACAAGGGCAACGACTTTATCGCAACCTTCCATGTAACGTTGAAACGCTTTACAGTGGAGAAGGGTACCGTCCTCTATCTCAAGGACCCCATCTGAGCACGATCTAATGTCTTTATATTTGAAGTAAACAACAGGCTTAACTACGTCCTTAACTTGGACAACCACTTCCTCACTAGCTTTGCGAATAGCCAATTTAACCCGTTCCATGTCTGTATAGCCAAGCAGTCGTAGAACTTTGTCTACACTAAGCTCAATTGGTACGGGCTCAAACATACTACCTCTTAATTGTAGAAGTTTATAATCAACTTTTCGCTTCCATTCTTTACTGAAAGCATCTTCCATATTAAGCATGACTAGCCTATCCCAAACAAAATGGTATTTGTAGAATTGGATATAGGGCTAGAGCGACATTCGCCATTGTGTTATGGAGCCCGCATAAAATACGTTAAAGATACGTAATAAAAGCAAAATTGCAAATTAAAGTAAATATGTCAAGATTACTACTACATTTACCTATAATACACCCAACTGTACTTCTAAAGATTTTGTTTAGATAAACAAATTAGTAGCCTTTTTGCCAAATAATTTTGGCAAAAGAAACATAATGGTATCAAGCACAAGCTTTACGAAATGGATTGCGGTGAACCATTTTTTCTGCCGGAGAATGTCTAAACTCATTCAAAACCCTCAGCCAAAGCAAGTCTTTTAACCAAGCCTTACTTTCAAGAGGCCAGATCACCAACAATGCGATGTTGCCCGGCTAGAGCAATAAAACGTTTTCCTCGAGCCCTACCTATTAATGTCAGCCCAACCTTTCTAGCCAACTCCACGCCCCACGCAGTAAATCCAGAACGGGAAACCAGAATTGGAACCCCCATCTGCACGGTCTTGATAACCATCTCACTAGTTAATCTGCCAGTTGTATAAAAAATCTTATCATTTCCATCTATATCGTGGCGATACATGTAGCCGGCTATTTTGTCCACTGCATTATGACGTCCAACATCCTCCATGTATAACAAAGGACGATCCTCAACAGCTAAAACGCAACCGTGAATAGCACCTGCCTTGAGGTACAAACTTGGCACTGTGTTGACGTCTTTCATTAAACTCGCCAACCAAGATGTTTTGATAATGGTGTTATTGGAGAGAGTAATATCCTCAAATTTTTCCATTACGTCACCAAATACTGTTCCTTGAGCGCAACCAGAAGTCAAAGTTTTCTTTTTAACTTTTTCTTCAAAAGTTGTTTTCATGGCAGTACGAACAACAACGCATTCAATATCAGCATCATAATCAATAGCAGTAATAGAATCATCCTTGTGAAGCATATTCTGATTAAGCAAATACCCAACTGCCAGATATTCTGGGTAATCCCCGATAGTCATCATGGTGACAATTTCTTGGCCATTTAGAAATAATGTCAGAGGACGCTCAACTGTGACGGACGTTTCAATTAACTGACCCTTCTGGTCAATTCCTTCAACACTCTCTGTCAAACGACTATCTTCTGGGTTAGGAGAGATTAGATAACTGTTAACCATGTTTAAACTGAGCTAGCTTCTATAAATCAAGGGCTTTGGTGTTAGAATTAATCAAGGTGTGAACATATTAAAAAAAACTCGCAAAAACCAGTAATGAATAGGAAATGCACTCTGTGTTTTTACTTTCCATACAATGAAAACAGGCGTCGGGAAGGAAGCTTTATTGTTTCCTCCGTTTAGGCTATATCTTAATCTAAAGTATGCAACCAAATCACAGGGTCTTACTTTATTGCGCAACATTCAAAAAAATAATCTTGGTATTCAACCCATGAGTAAAACACATAAGCTAAGAATCTAGACGAAATATGTGAAGAGCAAGTAAAAATCAAATGAAAGATTTAATTCAACGCTTAAAATCTACACCGTTAATCTCATCAGAACTGATCTTAGCGTCAATATTCATCAACATACTAGCTCTAGCAAGTCCTCTTTTTGTCTTGCAGGTACTTAATCGCTACGTATCCCAAGGCGTAGACGCCACACTTTTAACTTTAGTTTCAGGTGTTCTTATAGCTATTGCTCTAGAATTTTCCCTCAGACAAGCGAGATTACGTCTAGCACGTGGGGTTAACGTCATGCCTGATGAGTTAATAGCCCTAAAGAGCTTTTCTGTCCTAACCAGAGCAAAAGTACAAGATCTTGAACAAGTCCCTGTGGGGACAAGAAGAGAGATGGTTAATGGTGTCGCCGCAGTTGAAACAGCATTTAATGCCAACAATATTACCACCATACTTGATGTCCCCTTTTCACTAATTTTCATTTTCGTCATTTACCTCATGGAACCTGTCATTGCCCTCATAGTCGCCAGTTTTGTAATTGTCGTGTTCTGTTTGGGCTTGTTATCCAACATGTCGACAAAAACTAAAACTGCTGAATTACAACAGGCTTCAGGAGAGGGCAGCGCGTTATTAGGGACAGTAACGCGCGAGACCGATACTTTAAGGGCGTTCAATGCTGGGGATTATTTGCGTTCTGCATGGTCCAAACACACTTCCCATATCCAGAAACTACGACGTGATATAACTGCCAGACAAGCATTAGGGCAAACTGTCAATCAGACAGCCAATGGCTTGCTTAGCGTTGCTGTAATTGGCATAGGCGCCACTCTAGTAGTGCAGGGAGATCTCGACGTTGGCACAATGATGAGCGCTAACATTCTAGCTGCTCGAGCCTTACTACCAATATCAAAATTCTCACAATTAGCAACTACGTTTGCTAAAGCACGTCAGGCATTAGATCTGGTTTTAGAATTTGATAGCATGCCTGAAGAGCTCGACAGCGGGGCTAAAATGGCTCAATACAAAGGCGGTCTTGAATTGCGCGATCTTGCTTTTTCTTTTACCAAGGATTCTACACCATTATTTGAATCCATAGATCTTAAGCTGTCTCCGGGATCAGTCCTAGTCGTAACTGGATCTAATGGAAGTGGCAAAACCACGGTAGCCCGATTACTATCTGGACTTTTAGATCCTACGAGAGGACAAGTGCTTGTTGATGGCATGGATTTGCAACAAGTTTCAACTCACTGGTGGCGCAGACAAATTACATATTTGCCTCAAGAACCGGCGTTAATAAATGCTACCATTGAGGAAAATCTTCGGATCAATAACCCAGAAATGACCAAAGAGCAACTTGATCTAATCATTGGGGCTTCAAACCTAAAAAAATTTCTAGATGAAAGCAAAGACGGCTTAGATACGGTAATTCTTCAAAACGGCTGGCGTCTGTCGGAAGGAATTCGTCGCCGTATTGCATTAGCTAGAGCCCTTGCTACTCACGGTAAACTGGTGATTATAGACGAGCCGACCGAGAGCTTTGATGCTGATGGCTGTGCAGCCGTTCGCAGGATATTAGGAAGCATGGTTAAACAGGGTAGTACAGTCATAATAATGACGCATGATATTAACAGCGTGACCGGCCCACATACCCTGCTGGATCTTAATGAAAAACCAAAACCCAAAATCACCAAAATAATGGGTCGAAATCCAGAAGGTACCCAAGTTTTGGAGAAAACGGTAAAGGGGAAATAAATGACCAAAGCCTCACCTGAACTTGAGGAACCCCGTGAAAAGTTGGGCTATACAGCTCATCTTGTTTTCATTATATGTGGCTTTATTGTTGTCGTTTTTGGATTCTGGTCCAATCTCAGCACTATTGACATTGTCAGCATAACAACTGGTGAAGTTGTGCCATCTTCTCAGGTAAAGTCAGTACAGCATTTAGAGGGTGGTATTGTTCGTCAAATATTAATAAAAGAGGGTGACTCCGTACAATTAAATCAGCCCCTTGTAGTTCTTGAGCCAATGGCTAACAGCGCTGATGTTGGTGAACTTCAGGTTCGTCTAACTTCCCTCAGAGCAAAAATTTCCCGTTTAAAAGGGTTTGCAAGAGGTGCTGGCAAGCCCATTTTTGACCCTGATTTAGAGAAAGATCACCCAGAAATGGTCCGCCAGGCGCTGAAACTATTTGAAGCACAACGTGCAAGCTTAAATGGAGAATTAAAAAAGCAACGTCAAACTATTCAACAACGAAAAGATGAAATTAATAGAATCAGAGCCCGAATTAAAAATAGTAAAGAAAGCTTAAAATTGGTAAATGAACAAGTCGCTATCAGCTTGAAGCTATTAAACCAAAATTTAACCAATCGCTATGAACACCTTGATCTACTGAAGGAAGCTGGCCGCTTGTCAGGAGCTATAAATGTTGATCAAGCTGCCCAAAAAAGTGCCCGTTCCGCTTTGGAGGAAGCGAAAACTGAGCTTCAAAACATAACCAATGCCTTTAATGAGGAACATCGCATAGAGTTAGATGATGCGAATCTCACTTTCAGAGAACTTAGTCAACGTATGAAAAAGCTCAAGGATAATCTCAAACGGACAATTGTTCGCTCTCCGGTTAACGGTACAATCAAATCACTTTATGTTTTTACAGAAGGAGGAGTTGTTAAACCAGGTGACGTTATCGTTGATGTTGTACCATCAGGTGACCGATTAATCATTGAGGCCAAGTTAGCTAATCAGGACGTCGGTTACATTAGTGTCGGCCAGAGAGCAACACTGAGGCTAACATCAGCAGATGCAATGCGGTTCGGACATATAAAAGGTATTGTCCGCACTATAAGCCCTGACTCATTAGTAATGGAAGATGGCGTTCCATACTACAAAGTCATGATTGAGCCCGAGAGCGACAGATTTGAAAGAGGAAAATTCAGATATAATCTTTTCCCAGGCATACAAGTTGCCGTAAGCATTCAAACAGGTCAACGTACAGTATTTGAGTATTTAACTGGACCATGGCAATCATCAATGGAAGATGCATTCGGGGAACGTTAGCGTTACATATATCCACTAGCGACAAAATCACTATCGTCCAGGTTTTCCGAAACTATATTTTGAAGTTGAATTTCAGCATCAATATCCTCATCAGTATCTGAGTTAATTTCCAGCATTCTTGTCTGAGCGTTATAGCGACCAGACGCACCTGATGTAGAATAATTAACAAAATTTGCCGTTTCATCTCCAACAAAAGTAAATTGTGTTAGATTTGTAAATTGAATGGTATCAGAATTATCGGAGTTAAAGTCTACAATGACATCCGAAGACCCAATACCATTTGACATGGTATCTGTCTCCAAGTTAAACACGAAAATATCATTCCCTAGACCGCCAGTCAAAAAGTCAACGCCGTCCCCACCGCTTATCACATCATCACCAGAACCACCTGTCAGCACATCATTGCCAGTTCCACCCGTGAGCACATCATTGCCAGCCTGACCACTCAACGTATCATT
>MDTA01196924.1_pt1 | contig 10804 bp, 10 predicted proteins | sample 811151 | NCBI WGS metagenome assembly MDTA01 (sample SAMN05326648, study PRJNA326480) | marine metagenome | isolation source: seawater | place: Indian Ocean: South | collected 2010 | reverse complement strand
TGTTATACAGCCTCAAGTTTTATTGCTTTTTGGATTAATATTTTATTTTTTTTCCTCATCAGTTTTTATTTCATCTATAGAGAGCGGTAGACAGATAAAAGATATACTTTATTTTTTATATTGGGTGACTATCATTCCATTTTTGCCACTGTTATTAATAGATGAAAAGATGAGTCTTGATTACTGTATTAGGAGCTTATCAAAAGTGGTTGTATTCTTTGCAATATTTTCTTTGATATTTGCATTAATAATATTTTTTAATCTGATGCCAATAACAATTGCTGGTATCGAATTTTCTCAATCAATATATTTAGAATTAAGGATACATGGCTTGCTTGGAGAATCTACAGCTTTAGCAGCTTTGCTTGGGTTATCAATGATTTGCACCTATTTTTTAAGCTCCTTTAATCAAAAAAATTATTTTTATATCTACGTCATTATTTTTGCAAGTATTTTTGCAACAGGTAGCAGGAATGCTTTGGTTTCTCTCTTTGTTGTTTTCTTTGTTGGGCTAGCATTGGAGAGACTTGAATTAAAAAAAATTAAGCTAGCAATAATAATCTTTTTTACAGTGATGCCCCTAATTCTATTTCTTCTATATTTAATTGGTTTCTTTGATCTTGTTTACTTAATCTTTTTTGACCGACCAACTTTAGATCTTAATAGTCAGTTATCAAGAATTAACATATGGATTACAACTATTGATCTTCTTATAAACTCGACTCCAATAGAAATCTTATTTGGCCATGGGTCTTATGAATTAAGAAGTGATTTAAGAGCAGGTTTTAATTCAATTTTAGAGATAACCTATGATTATGGAATCTTTATGGGTTCAGTATATGTATTAATTTTTGTACTATCTTTTTTTGAGGGTTTAAGAAAATATAAGAAATCAAAAAATAAGTTTTATAAGATCGGGATTCTTTTTATAACTTATGGATTCTCTTTTTCTATGTTTATGAGCTATTTTCCTACAACATTCTTTAATTTCTCAATTTTTGCATTTGTCCTTGGTATTTTTATGACTGCAATCCCACAAAAATTTTTATCAAGAAAATTATTAAGTTCATGAAAAAGATTTTTATCATTATTCCATCATTTATACAAACTGGCCCAATCAAAGGAGCAGTTGCCTTAGCAAATTATTTAGTTAAATATCGGAATGTAACAATAGTTACAGTTAAAAATGATTACGACGTAATGGATGATTTAGACAAAAGGGTTATGACAGAAACATTAGGCGACAGCAAAAATATTTTTAGTCAAATTATTGCTTATAAAAGAATCTTAAGAGGCTCTGGATCAAGAAAAGATGTTGCTTCAATTTCATTATGTTTTTCTGCAGACTTTGTTAATTTATTTTGTAAAAAAGAAGCCTTTACTTGTGCAAGTATCAGAGGAAATTTAATAAATATTTATAGGATGGATTACGGAATATTTGGCTTGCCAGTTGCAATAATTCATCTGATTTCATTATTCCAATTTGATGAAGTAGTCTCAATGTCTAATCATATGCGAAAGCAGATTAAATTTTATTCGCGTAAAGAGTCGAAGGTAATCGGTAACTTTATAGACGAATTTAAGATAAATAAATTTAAGAATAAAGAAAAATCAAGAAATGATATAAAAAAGTTTATTTTTGTAGGATCAGTTAGCAAAAGAAAGAATCCAATTCTCCTTTTAAATACCCTAAAAAAAATACATGACTTAGGCCATAATATTTCTCTTGATATTCTTGGCGATGGTCCTTTAATGAAGTCTGTATTGAAGGAAATTGAATTATTGAATTTAAAGAATATTGTAAAAGTTCATGGTCATGTTTCTTCTCCATACAAACTTATAAGCGAATCAAGTGTATTTGTTCTTCCATCTGAATCTGAAGGAATTTCAAGAGCTTCTCTTGAAGCCCTCCATCTTGGTATTCCATGCGTCCTCAGGAATATCGAAGGCAATTATGAGCTTATAGAAGATGGGGTTAATGGCTTTCTTTTTAACCGCGATAATGATCTTTTAGATGCTATGATGAAAGCAATGAATTTTTGTAATCCTCATCTTGGTAGGGAGAGCCTTTTACCAAGATTTTATAGACAAGAAAAATGTGGAAAAGCATATCTTGAATTACTTGAATGATCTATTTTCCAATGTGTTAAAATTAAACATTTCTCCCTAAGGAAAATAAAATGAAACAAATTAAATATGACGAGTATCATGAGTTCCTCCAAAATAGGACGCTAAAATCAAGGTTTTACAGAGAATATTGGCTTTATCCTGCTTTATGTAGACACCTTAAAGGGAGAACCTTAGATGTTGGCCCCGGTATTGGAGATTTCGTAAAATTTAGACCTAACACAGTTGGAGTCGATATAAATCCAGATAATGTTGCTTTTTGCTCCAATGAAAGAGGCCTAGATGTAAGGCTTATGGAAATTGATAAATTACCTTTTGAAAATTCAGAATTTGATTCGGTAAATCTAGACAATGTTTTAGAGCACATTGAGGAACCCATTCCATTGCTTGATGAAATTGATAGAGTATTAAAAACTGAAGGAGTCTTTTTAATTGGCGTTCCTGGAATTCATGGTTTCAATTCAGCTCCTGATCATGAGATTTATTATTCTAAGAATGACCTCATTAATCTTATTACATCAAGAGGATATAATCTAAAAAAACTTTTTTGCATGCCTTTTAAATGCGACTGGCTTTTTGAAACCCGGTTAAAGCAATACTGTTATTATGGTGTTTTTATAAAGCAATAAATCTTTTAAGCCTTCATATGCGAATTACATCAATCAAGAGCAGGGTTAAGAAGCTCATTCAATATATTTACTTTCTTTTTGTACCACAAGTCAAAATGTCATCTAATTATAATTTCAAGGTAATTGGTGATAAAAATTTTCATTACAATGTTGGTTATTATGACATTGATCCGGTTGATTCTAGTGGAGCTAATATACTATGTCATAAGATTAAAAAAGAATTTTCAAATCAAATTGAGCCAGAAATTGGAGAAATTGGTCTTTTATCAATAAATTCCGGTAATTTTCAAAAAATAGCTGAAACAAAAGCACTAAATTGGCAATTAGGGAGTAGAGCCCAATGGTTAGGCGAAAATGAAATTATTTTTAATGATATCGAAGATGATTTTCAAGTATCAAAGGTTTTTGATACAAAAAAAAAACTTAGTTTTAAGAACTTTTAAAAGACCATTTTGGGCTATCTCGAATAATAAAAGACTTGGCGTGTCACTTAATTTTTCTAGAATCAAGCAAAAAAGACCTGGCTATGGTTATGCTGGTCAAAATATAGATAAGAATGAAGAGACTCTTACAATATTTAGTCTTGAAACTGATTCAGAAGAGTATAGGGTTACGTTAAAAGAAATCTTCAAAGAAATTGATTTTAGCCATCATGAGTCTGATCCATATTTAAATCACATAGCTTGGTCTCCGTGCTCAAGAAAGTTCTTGACGATTTTTCATTATGAAAACGAGCATGAATCTAGAAAAATATTTCCAATCATATTTGATTTCGAAGATAAAAATTGGTCGCTAATTGATAGCTCTGGATATTTTAGTCATCATGTCTGGCTTGATGATCAAACAATTCTTGCATACATGGAACAAGATAATGAAAGGAGATTTTTTACCTGGACTAAAAAAACTGGTTGGACAAAAGTAAGTATCTCAATGCCTAAAACTGATGGGCATCCTTCTCCTATGAAAAATGGCAATTCAATAGTCGTTGATACATATCCTAATGTTCTTGGAAAAATGAGTATTTTTCTTGCATCAGCTGATAGAAAAACAAAATATAAACAAATTGGTAGAGTAATAAATTTACCTGATTATAATGGACCTCTAAGGTGTGATTTACATCCAAGAACTTCAAAGGATAGTATCATTTGCGATATGCCAACAAAAGATGGAAGAAAAATATTACTAATTACGAATAAATAACAAAAATGAATATTATTAGTTTTTTACTTTTGATCTTTAAAACAAAGTTTTTGCAGATTATAAAAGTCTCCTTTGCCATCATGAAAGGTGAGATATCTTATTATCCAAGCTCAGTAAAGAATTTTGAGCATAAATTTAAAAAGAAGTTGAATATCAATCATTCATTAATGTTTTCAAATGCGACAAGCGCTATGGAAGCAGCCCTATTTGCTGGCGGTATAAAAAATGGATCTATAGTAGGAACTACGGCATTTGTAATACCAAGCTCCTACTCATCAGTAAAAAGTCTTAATGCTCGCTTAGAATTTTATGATGTTGACTTAAAAACATTGAATTTTAATTGTGATCAATTTTTAAATCAAACAGTGGAAATATCTGCGCTTATAGTCACGCATTTTTATGGAAATCCTTGTGACATGGAAGTGATTATGGATTTTGCAAAAAAAAGAAATATTTTTGTAGTTGAAGATTGTTCTCATGCTCACGGAGCCACTATAAATGGTAAGGCTGTGGGGACTTTTGGAGATGTTGGAATATTTAGCTTGCAGGGAGCAAAAGCCATTGCTGCAGGCGAGGGAGGAATAGCTGTTAGTCACTCAAGCAGCATAATGACAAAAATGGCTGCATATGGACATCAGGAAAGTTATAAAAATTTTAAGATTAGTAATGATGAAGATCATCCACTCCCATCCTTTGGATTTGGAAAAAAAATGAGAGCTCACCCATTAGGAGCAATTTTAGCTTATGAAGATTTTAAGAATTTAGATAGAAAGAATGAGATATTTACTTCATGGTTTAATGAAATAAGTGATATTTCAAATAAAAGTAAAATTTTTTCACTTCCTAAAAAATTGTCGAGTGCGGAAATTGGCGGTTTTTGTCAGGGGATACCCTTAATTTTTGAAAAAAAAGAGTATGCACTAGTTGCGGAGGGAAGATTGAGAAAATCTAAAATTAATTTTTTCAAGAGAGATTATCGAGATGCAATTAAGGACTTCACTCATCATCAACATAGAGATGACGTCTTAGATAAACTCCCGGATACTGTTGACGCTTTTGATCGAGTGATTTTCATACCTTTTTATCAATTTGTACTTTATTGGCGCTGGATAAAGCTAAAGAAGGTTCTTAAATCCAAGATTTTATGAGCGCCTGCTATGACTTTTGCTTTGTTGGATCTGGTCCTGCATCTGCTTTTGCCGCGAATGAGCTTGCTAATAAAGGATACTCTGTAGTGGTTGTAGAGGCAGGGAACCTAAATCTTAACTCTAATATTAATGAAAATGTCGATGTAAAAAATAGTAATTTTAACGGATCAATTGATTTTGGCTTTTCTAATCAAATTGGAGGCTCCTCAAATCTTTGGGCAGGTGGCTTAGCTAAAATGGATATGATTGATTTAGTTGCCAGACCCAAATTCAATTTTCTAAAATGGCCAATTGAACATGATGAACTTTTAGAGCTTTATAAAAGAGTTAATAAAATAATTAATTTAAATCTAAATCAGTTCGCTGAAGATTCATTTTTTAAAAAATCTAAAGACCTTGTGGGAAGAAAGATGATCCTCATGGATAAACCATTTAATACTAAAAATTTAATTTGCGATATTTCAAACATATTACTTCTACAAAATCATTCAGCTTATAAGCTTCATTTAACAGAATTTAAAGACTCAATATCTTTTCTGGAATCTATTGATAGAGATTCTCATAAGTCAATAAACATCAAAGCCAAGAATTATATTTTGGGCGCAGGTTCAATTAATAACATAAGGCTCTTACTTCATAGTTTAGAGGATATAAAGGATGATAGAGAGATTTTTTATAATCAAATTGGAAGGTATTTCTCCACTCATCCAAAAGGAAATTTAGGAAAAATAACTTTCAAAAATAGCGAAGACCTTTTTACTTTTTTAGAAATTAATCATTCTTTTAACTCAACTTATAGATATCAGATTGGTTTTAAAAAATCTTTTTTGGAGAAAAACGATTTGCTTAACCATTCAATTAGAATTGAATCAACTTTAGCTTTGAGAACTATGAAAGTAATTGATTTTGTTAAGAAGCTTCTTACAAAAATAAAATTCTTAAGAAAAAATACTAAATTTTTAAATTTCCTCTCAAAAATTGGAGTAGTTGTTTATCAAGTTGTTGAAAGATTAAAACCAGCAAAAAAAGGAGGAAATTACTTTGTTGTAAGAGGGTTTTTTGATCAAAAATCATCAATGAGAAATAGGGTATACCTTTCAGAAAAAAAGTCATCATCAGGCCTTCCATTAGCTATTATAAATTGGGACTTTAATTCAAATGACTGGAAAAATGTAGAAACATTTCTTGATAAGTTGCAGCAAGAACTTCTAGTAGCCGAAATTGGTGCTTTGGAGATCAATCTCCCTAAAGGGAAAGAATTCACTGGAATTCACTCACATTTTATTGGCGGAACAAGAGTTGGCTCAAGCGAAACAGAGTCTGTAGTTAATGAAAACCTAAAAGTTCATGGTTTTAAAAATTTATACGTTTCTGGTCCATCAGTTTTTCCAAGCTTCGGCTATGCAAATCCATTCTATACAATCGCAGCATTATCACTTCGCCTCTCAGATCATCTAGCAGATAAAGAAAAAAAATCCTCTATAAAAAATGAAAATGCATAAATATAAAGAAATTTCAATTATATGTGCCTGTATTGATTTAGGCCTTTTACAATTCATAAGACAAATTAGCTCTAATAAAAAAATAAAAATTAAGGCAATTATTGTGTCGCAAACTAGATCAGTTCATCCTAAAAGACAGGAACAGATAAACAATAGAAAAATTGTTTTTAATGATTCTAAGCTTAAACTTCTCGGTATGGTTCGTAAAAACTTAGTATTTTTCTTAGAGTTAATTGGATTAAAAAAAATTCTTTTGTATACAATTGTTATTTTTTATAGATTTAGACACAGTTTTTCAATAGTTTATGCAAATGACTTATGGGAATTCAATAGCGATATCTATAAATATATTTCAATTGTTTATTCATTTGAAGGAATTCTTTCAGAAGAGATCATAAAAAAATTTGAAAGAGGAATAATTAATATTCATCCTGCAAAGATACCGGAATATAGAGGGCTTGATGCAAGTTTATGGGCTCTCAAAGATGAAAGCAAATTGGGAGTTTCGGCTTATCTTATAGACAAAGGAATTGATACAGGAAAGGTTATAAAGTTTTTTGAATTAAAAAGGAAATTTCTAAGTCTAGAGTCATATATTTCAGAATTAAAAGAATTAAAGTATAAGTCATATGTGGAAGCTATTTTATTGTATAGCTCTGGAAAAATAGAAAATGAATATCCAATTATAAAAAAAGATCAAAATAGAGGAGTTATGCCAAAAAAAACTATTTTTGAATTAAAAAATAAGGTGCAAAAGGGTTGAAAAAGATTTTAATAACAGGTGGCTCAGGATTTTTAGGAACTAATTTAGTTGAACATTATTTAAATAAGAATTTTGATGTCTTAAATCTAGATTTAAATCCGCCTAGAAATAGCGAACAATTAAAATTTTGGAAAAAAGTTGATCTTCTTGATAAAGATAACCTTTCTAAATCAATTAAAATATTTAGACCTGATATTGTTTTTCATATGGCTGCAAGAACAGACTTAGATGGAGAAACTCTCAGTGATTACTCACAAAATTTTATTGGGACAGAGAATTTAATCAATGCCTTGAATAAAACTGATAGTGTTAGATTTACTGTTTTTGCTTCATCGATGCTTGTATGCAAATTGGGTTATTTGCCAAATGGAGAGGAGGACTATTGTCCAGATACAATATATGGAGAAAGCAAAGTAAGATCAGAGCAACTAATAAGGGCTGCAGAAAAGAAATTTAAGTGGATAATAGTAAGACCCACTTCAATTTGGGGTCCCTGGTTTGATAGACCTTACAAAGATTTCTTCACAACTATTCAAAATGGATTTTATTTCCACATAAAGAACTCAAAAATCAAAAGATCATACGGGTTTGTTAAAAACACTGTATTTCAGCTTGAATCCTTAGAAATGAGTAATTTAGATGTAATAAACGGCAAAACCGCATATCTTGCAGACTATCAACCTATAGAGCTAAGAGAATGGGCAAACCTTATCCAAGAGAATCTTGAGTTAAGGCCAATTAGAGAATTGCCAATATTGATTTTTAAAATTCTAGCCATCTTTGGTGATTTTTTAAAAATTTTTGGTATCAAAAATCCACCTTTAACATCATTTAGGTTAAAAAATATGCAGACAGAAATGATACATGATACATCTATTTTAAAATCGACTTGCCCCAAGCTACCATATAGTCATTCCGAAGGTGTTCAGATTACATGTAACTGGTTAAATAACCCATGAAAATATCAGTAATAACTGCAACATATAACAGAGAAAAATCAATCTTGAGGTCCATTGATAGCACAAAAAGTCAAGATTACAAAAATGTTGAACTAGTTATGATTGATGGAGAGTCTTCTGATAAAACAGTTGAAGTAGCAAAACCCTATCTTACAGAGAATGATATTTTGATTTCAGAAAAAGATAAGGGCATTTATGATGCCTTAAACAAAGGAATAGAAAACTCAACAGGAGAAATTATTAGCTTTCTTCATTCTGATGATATCTTTTCTAATAATAATGTTTTATCCATGATTGCGTCAGTTTTTAAAGAAAATGATGTTGATCTGGTCTATGGTGATGCAAGTTTTTTTAAAGGTGAAAATATTAATAAATCTATCAGAAAATATAAGTCTGACAAATTATCTAAAAAGAATCTGGCATGGGGAAAGATGCCTGCACATACAGCGATGTTTTTTAAAAAAGAAATATATCAAAGGTATGGCTATTTTAAGACCAATTATAAGATCTGTGGTGATTACGAATTTCTCTGTAGGATTGCTTCAAGGGCTAACATTAAATCATTATATATTCCTCAGGTCTTTGTAAGAATGCAGACAAAAGGAGCAAGCACTTCAGGCCTTAGAAGCACTATTCAGCTTAATAAAGAAATTTATAAAGCCTGCAATGAAAATAAGATTTATACAAATTACTTTATGATTATGTCAAAATATCCCTCGAAGATTCTTCAATTTTTGCGTACGACATAATTATGAGATTAGTATTACTTGAATTAAATGAAATAAATTTCGATGCAGTAAGACACTACCTATCAAAAGGAATAGAGCTTCCAGGATTTAAGAAAATGTTCGATGAAGGTCTTTACACTACAACCTCTGAATCAATTTATGAAAATCTTGAACCCTGGATACAATGGCCTTCAGCTCACACAGGCTTATCTTATGAGCAGCACAAGGTTTTCAGGCTTGGTGATTTTGTTAATGCTGACCATGAGCAGATTTTTGAAAAAATAGAGAGCAAAGGATTTTCAGTTGGGGCAATAAGTCCAATGAATGCATCCAATAATCTTAAGCGGCCGGCGTATTTTATTCCAGATCCTTGGACAGAAACTAAAAGCGATGGAAGCTTTTTAAGTAGAAATATTTCTTCTGCAATATCACAGGCTGTAAATGATAATTCGCAGTCAAAGCTTACTCTTTCAACAATTTTTAGTTTGATTCTTGCATTTTTTATATATGTAAGACCTTCAAGATATATTGATCTGTTTATTTACGCTTTATCTTCGTTGGGAAGATCATGGAGAAAAGCTCTTTTTCTAGATAAATTCTTGCACGAAATTCATCTAACAAAATTAAAAAGATCAAAACCTGACTTTTCAACCTTATTCCTTAATGCAGGCGCGCATATTCAACATCATTATTTTTATAATTCAGATTTTGTTGAAGATAAATCACTAAAAAATCCAAATTGGTATATTGACGAAAGCGAAGATCCATTTTTAGAGATGTTAAAAGTCTATGATTTAATTCTTAGTGATTTGCATAGTATTAAAAATTTAGATCTGATCGTTGCAACTGGCCTGTCTCAAAGTCCATATAACGAATTAAAATTTTATTACCGATTAAAAAATCATAAGAAATTCTTAAGTGATATTGGTATTTCCTTTAGTAATGTAGTACCTCGAATGACAAGAGATTTTTTAATTAAATTTGATTCGCCAGATGATTTGGTAGAAGCTGAAGAAATTCTTAGCAAGATTTATATAGATGAGATTAAAATGTTTTCTGAAATTGATAATAGAGGAAATGATCTTTTCGTTGTCCTTACATATCCAAAGGAAATAACCAGTCAAACTAAAATGCATGTAGATGGAAAACAATATGATCTTCAAGAATTAGTTTCATTTGTTGCAATTAAAAACGGGGAGCATAATCCAAAAGGATATTTATATCTTACAAAAGGCATTAAAAAAGGCGTTATCAAGAATAATGACCATGTTTCTAATATCTACAATCTTATATATGAAAGCTTTGTTTCTGGTTCCTAATAATCTAAATTTGATGTAGTATACAAATCAAAAATGAGCATTTTAAAATTAAACAGGGCTATGCCTTATAAAAAATCAAGCATTTATCCATTCTTTTCCTAGGTAAATACCATAGTTATTCGTCGTAAAAATAAAACACCTCCAATAAATGAGAATATCAAAGCCAATGAGGTGATGTTAATTGATCATAATGGAGTGAAAAAAGGCATTATTGGAATTGATAAGGCTCTAAATGAAGCGAAAAATGCTTCACTTGACTTAGTTCAGGTCTCATCTGGAGATGCTGACCCTGTAGTTTGCAAGCTTCTAGATTATGGAAAGCACTTATTTTCAAAGAAAAAAAATTCTGGGACAAATACTAAAACAAAAAAACAATCTCTTAAAGAGATAAAATTTAGGCCATCTACTGATACAGGTGATTACAATATC
>MDTA01142578.1_pt1 | contig 10804 bp, 8 predicted proteins | sample 811151 | NCBI WGS metagenome assembly MDTA01 (sample SAMN05326648, study PRJNA326480) | marine metagenome | isolation source: seawater | place: Indian Ocean: South | collected 2010 | reverse complement strand
TTCTCGACCTGCGCCGTACTAGTATTGCCGGCGTCATCGAGAGCAGTCACACCGATCGTATGCACACCATCGACGAAGGTTACGGAAGGAAACAAAGTGTTCGCACCGGCAACAACTTGGACACGTTGATTGCCGTTGTCGATGAGGGTTGCGAGAGAACCAGGAGCCTGTCCCGAAACACTTGCTGCAACTCGATACTGTAAACCTGGCGCCAAATTATCATCGTCCTGATCACTACCAAGCGCAGCATTATCGTTCAGATTTGTTACAGCCACGGCAGGACCCACTCGATCCACCGTAACCGTCGCCACCGCCGAACCGGAGTTCTGGGCTGCATCGGCAGCCGTGACCGTCAACTGCACGGAACTGTCGGCATCGTTGACCTCGTCGGCCAACGCCACGTTGCTAAAGTTAAAGGCACAGTTAGCAAAGCCGCTGGAGTTGTACTGTCCATCCACATCGCCCCCCACCGTTGCCAGTGTCGCCGTCGGTGCCAGGCCATCCACGGTGCAGGTCTGGCCGTCATCGGCCAACGCACTCACGGTGAGGTTTTTCCGATAAGCACCCCCTTGAGTGGAATCGGCATTGATGGCGAGATTGTAGACGTTGCCGTCGGGCAAACCGCTGAATGCCAGCGAGGGCGCCGTCCGGTCGATCACGATGGTGGTCGCCGATTGGGTGGTGATGGGATCCGGCACGCCTTCAAGAACACAGGACACAGTCAAGGACCACGAACCCTCCACTTCGAGCGCCAGCGGTTCCCAGCTGAGGAAATCGTTAGCATCCACGGCGGCATTCGCCGTCACGGTGGTCTGACCGTTGCTGGCTCTCAACTCACAAGCCGAGCCTTCCGGCAGATTGGAGTTCCCACTCACAGGCACCTCCGCAGCATTGGTGCGAAAACCGTCCGCTGGGCTAAGAATTCGAACAAAGCTGTTGCCCGTCACCACAGTCATGCTCCGCTGTACAACGGTCTCATTACCCGCTGCGTCCGAGACCGTCACTGCGAGGCGGTTGGGCCCGTCCGGCAACAGGATTCCGTTGCCATCATTGGTGAAGTCCGCCAGCAGCCGGGCGGGATCGCCAGTCGACACCGTCGCCGCCGTTAACGGCTGTCCTTCGTTCAGGCTGACACTGACTTGCGTACCCTCGGCCTCATTGGCGACCTCAACACGGAATGCATACTGAAACCCATCCGCTGTGTTGCCCGTCCAGTCCAGGTCAGGGTTAAGTTGGGCGTCGAGTGTGGTGCCACCATCGTCCAGAGCCCGCTCGGGATTTCCCTCGGACGCATCCAGCCCGAAGACGGTCACCGAGGGGACGGCAGAGTCCACGGATACCGTCACAGGACTCGCCGTTGCCGTGTTGCCGCCCACATCGCTGACAGAGGCGCCCAACACGTAGCTACCATCGGCGACTTGACCATCCGACAGATCAAAGCCCTGGATGAAAGTACTGGAACCCACGACGACCACAGGGGCGGGATCGAGGACTCGAGCCACATCATTCACTGTGACGGTAATCTCTTGACCCGCTTCGGCATTGGCGACGGCGATCTCCAAGTCCACGATGGTGCTTTGCAGTGCTGCATTGTCGCTCGGGCTTAAAAATCCGATCGTTGGCGGATTACCATCCACGGTCAACACTCGAGGTGGATCGGAGACTGCGGAGTTGCCAGTGCCATTTTCCGTCGCCACACCCGCACGCAGTTGCAGTTGGCCATCGGTGAGGGTGACAGCCACACTGGCTGCACCTTGAGCATCCAAATCCACCAACTCAGAGCGCACGTAGGCACCGCTGAATGCCCCTTCGCCATCAGCATACCGGTATTCGCAATACGCTTTGGGATTACGCCCCGAAATAGCATCAAAGTTGTCGACATTCAGACGACAAAGCACTTGAAAGCCGGGCGTAAGTTGGTCGTGATCGCTGTCAGCGAGCAGCGTGCCGTCTTGGGCAGGAGCAACCATCGTCACCGTCGGCACCACCATGTCCACCGTGACGGTCCAAGTGATCGTCGCCAGGTTGCCGGCTTCATCGGTGGCACTGGCTCCAAGGGTTTGCTCGCCCGAACCCAGCGACAAGGTGGTCTCCACAACGCCAAACTCGTTGGCTGTGACCAGCCCGCCCTGGATGTTGCCGTTTACGCTCAACTGGACCCCCGCCACATCGGCGCCATTCTCAAGGCGCAACTGAACCAAGGCTTGTAGACCGTTCACAGGGTCACCGTCTTGATCATCGGCCACACCAAGAATCGCTTGATGAGCGGGACGCACCAGAGTCAGCGTTGGAGCAACCGTATCCACCACATGGTATTGGCGTAGTGCTCGTCCTTCCGACTTTTCACCGGCTCCGTCGGTGAGTGCGATGTCGAAGGCTTGGCTTCCCTGGGGCAACTGCAGGCGTATGGTTGCCTGACTGTCCCCGTCGAGACTCCCGTTCGTTGTTCCCGCTTGGCCCAGAACCGAGACGCTCGCGGTGGAGCCGGGACCACAGTTCGTGGAGTTGATAAGGAGATCCACATCAGCCACTTCGGGAGTATCGGTATCGAGATCAGCGGCGGCGAGAATAGGACCACCATTACGGGGGGCGACAACATTCACAATGCAGGCGCCCGTATCGACAGTGAACTCGACCGTGGCAGTTCCTTGAGCCTGATTATCGACGGTCACACTCGCTTCAAGGCGAACAGGTCCTTCCGGGAGATTGACCTCGGGAAACGTCACCGAGCCACTGTTGTCCAACGTCCCGTCGACCGTTTGATGGGCGCCAGTCACGATGAGACCGACGGCCTGGCCTGCCTCGACACCTTGACCGTCACATCGAACGTTCACATTGTATTGCATGCCTGCATTGTTTGAGATGTCATCGCTGGCGCCAAGTGTTGTGCTGGCGGTAAGGTCCACGAATCGGCACCGGGGCCCGGCTGGGGTGATCACGGTGTAGTTTGCCTGGACAGTCACCGTCTTCCCATTGTGCGTCAGACTGGCTTTGATGGTGTTGTTGGACGATGTCGCGCCCCCCTGGGGTGCGACCAAGGTGAAGTCTGTGAACGTCACCTTGCCATCAGTCACCGTCGCCGAGGCAGAGTCATTGTTGATCGACTCGTTGTCGACATCAACAGTGGCACCTTCTGCGTTGCCAGCCCGGAGGACCAAATCAACCTGCAAACCATTGCTTGGGTCATTGTCTTTGTCGACGCTAAGATCCAAGCGAGACCCGGGCGAAGGAGAAAAGAACGCAAGGGTCGGTTCAACGACGGGCTCTTCTTCGCAGCCGCAGCCACTCAATCCACCAAGAGCCACAAGACTCAAACCAAACCAGTTCCGAAAACGCAGGGACATCGTGTCCTCCATTAGACTCTGTCGGCGGCGAGTAAGCCTCGCCGGCTCAGATCCTCTATAAATCGCTCAAGATCAGCGGTCGCCACCTCAGGACTGACCGCGAATGTTTCTGTGATCGCTTGGACCAGGTCGTTGAGATTCATCCGACCATCCAAGCGTTCAAAGATAAATGCACCGACCGGGTTAAGGACACGCATGACCGCCTCGTCGGATTTTACCACGATCATCTCGCCATCAAAGCGCTCAAAGCTCGCCATCTGGCTGCGTTGTGGGAGGTTGGTCTGGCTCACGTGCGCTCGCGCGTCCCCGGGTTGTTAAAGGGCTCGGGAAGAGTGCCCGAGGCCCTGTGGGCTGTCAAAGACTAGAGTGGTCCACTAAAGCCTGTCTCACCTCCGCCTCTAGTTCGCCTTTGCCCGGTGTTCCAGACCAAAGTCGCCGAACTCGCCCATCACCGTCGATTAAAGCCAGGGTTGGGTACACCGTGATGCCCACCTGGCCGCCCCAACTGTTGGCACCGCGGCCATCCACCATGATCTCCAGTTCCGGACGATAGCGCTGCTGATATTTTTTCAGTTTAGTAAGCGCTGCCCCCCGGCCATCGGCGGCATCTCGACTGATAAGAACGACGCGAAACCGGGGGTCTGTGATGGCTTCATCAAGGGCCTTCAAACGAGGCAACAAGCGCTTACAACTACCGCACCACGTGGTGAAAAACTCCACCAAGGTGAGATGGTCTGCCAACTGGTCGGGAGAAAAGGTCCCACCATCCAAGCGTCGAATTGGCTGCAAACGGGCGGCCACCTGATCGCCACTGGCGATAATTTGCCGAGTGCTGGCTTGCCGGTAGGCAGGATAGACACCGCTTCCGAGCAACAGGCTCAAGCCAATCCAGAGGAGTCCTTGACGCCACCTCGCCTTTCTCTCAAGCAGTCCCCCCAGGATGGCGCCCGTCAGTAAAATGCCCCAAGCGAGAAGTTGAGCACCACCCGGTGATTGCCGCAACAGAGGGCCGACTCCTTGATAGGGGAGCGCTTCAATCCAGCCTGGGTATTGACCCAAGTGACCCAAATAAAATGCGGTCAAAAGTCCGTGATAGACAGCCGCTGAAACCGCAACAACCAAGGCTGCACCTTGCCAAAAACCGATACCATCAGCAGCAGCCTGAGCCCACTTGACGGCTGTCCCCTGGCGCCATCGACGCCAAAGTTGAAGGCTCAGACCGAACCCGAAGAGAAGGATGAACTCAGGGAGCAAACCTGTCAGCCACTGATTCAGTATGCTTTGACCGGGCGCCTGCCAGCCTCGACGAAACAGCGGTAAAGTCGCCCCGAAACTGACAGCCATAAGCCCCGCACTCAAAACGAGTAATTGAGCCCATGGGAGTGGTGGTGTTGGCTCGTCTTCAACTTCGCTCATGGAAAGCCCTTTATTCCCTTTTGTACTCTGGGACCACCACGCTAGGAGACATCGTGTTCAGGAGTGCGGAAGTCCGTGGAAATCATCGTGCAAAAATACGGGGGGTCTTCGCTTGCGACCCCCGAACAACTGAAAGCGATTGCTCAGGGCATCGCCCAACGTGTTCAAGCGGGTAAAGCCTTGGTGGTGGTGGTCTCAGCCATGGGTCGGTCCACGGATGAGTTGCTGCACCTCGCCGGACAAGTCACCGCCGGAAATCACCGTCGAGAAATGGACATGCTGCTGAGCACCGGAGAACGAATCTCGATGGCTTTACTCAGCATGGCCATTGCGGATCTAGGCGTGGAAGCCATCAGTTTTACAGGCTCCCAGTGCGGCATTATCACCAATGACTCACACAGCAATGCCCGCATTATCGAAGTGCGTCCCGTCCGGGTCGAAGATGAGTTAGCGAAAGGCCGAGTTGTCATCGTGGCTGGCTACCAGGGCATGAGTTACAAGCGCGAGATCACCACCCTGGGACGGGGAGGCTCCGACACCACCGCCCTTGCCCTTGCCGCTGCACTCCATGCGGAAAGCTGTGAAATTTACTCCGACGTGCCCGGCGTGTTCAGCGCCGATCCCAAAAAAGTATTGAGCGCCCAAAAGATCGATGAAGCCAGTTACGATGAACTCCTCACCCTGGCGCGCCACGGCGCCCAGGTGCTTCGAGACGAAGCGATCGCCTACGCCAAAGCCCATCGTATTAAGTTCACGGCACGCAAGACAGGCAGTCAGGAGTCGGGTACCGCCGTCGGAACAAGGGCCGGTTTACGAGCGGTCACCAGCAGCGAGAAGAGACTCTTCGGTGCTGGCTGTAAAGCACAGGACCTTTCCCCACCGTTGCTCCGGTCCCTCGTCTACGCCGGAGCCGATGGTCTTCTGCTCGCCAGCGACAACCTCCATGGCGCCACGCCCAAGAACTTTGTCCCCGTGCAAACCCTCAGTTGGGTAGGTCAAGGGTTGGTGGACGACCCCGAGGCGATCTCAGCCTTCTTGAAGATGACCGAAGGCAGGCAGGCATTTTGGACCGAAACCTTGGGGCTCCATGCCCGATTTGATAAGGCTTTCGACCTCAAGCGCTTGCTGGTGTTGGCCCATGACCGCTTGGTCGGCGACGCAAGCGAAGCACCAAAATAACCAAAGACAGCCAGGCGAGCCAGTTACCCAACTGCCCGTAAAGCGTCCACCGGCGTGCCGGTAAACTCGTCAGCCTTAAGACACCCGGCAGGTGCTCGGGGAGTTCATCAACGATCGCACCGTTGGCGGCGACCAAATAACTTCGACCATCCTGGGCGACACGGAGAATGGGCAATCCTTGCTCAAGAGCACGAAGCCGAGTCTCCCGTTCAAAGGCGCGCCGAGGCGTGGCCGAACCGACCCCTGCGTCATTGGTGATCACCAAGCCCCAACGAGCCTTTGGCATCGAAGCGAAGATTCCAGGATAAATGGACTCGATGCAGAGGGCGAGGGCGAGTTTTTTAAACGGAAGAAGCTGAGGTTCTGAATCCCCGGCTCGAAAGGCTCGTTCCACAATAGGAACGATGATTCGCTTCTCCACCGTGATGGGTTCGGCTTGCTTTGCAGGCCATGCCAAAGCGCTGTTTCGCCATTCTCCATCTCGACGACTGTTGATCCCAGCGATCAACCCTACCCCCCGATCATGGATCTCCCGATACGTTTGCGCCATCGGATTTTGCCCCGGCCAATCCTCTCGAACGGCAGACTCGGGCAGAATCACCAACTCTGCACCTCGCTCCGCTTCGGCTTCTGCTACCGCGAGATAACGCCGACGAATCAGCTGTCGAGCCTTTGGGTCGATCCAACTCTGAGCGTAGACCCAATTGGGCAACCCCCCTTGGATGGCACTGATACGCACAGCGGTTGCTTCACCTCGAGGAGGTACCCAGGCTGCGTAAAGTCCCGAGACCGAATAAATGAGCACGAGAAGAAGAAGAAGACGTGGCCGAACAAATCGATCCACGACAGCGTAGGACGACAAGGCGCAAATCCAGACGAGCAGTGCCCCCCCACCCAGCGCTGCGGGCTGTGCAAGAGATGGCCAAGCCACCAAATCATGACCCACAGAAATTGGAATCGAAAGGGGAGGCAAAGTGCGTATCCACTGACCTACAACAACCATGGAAAGGCCAGCCAGCACCCCCCGATGACGTAACAACCAGCAAGCAAGCCCACGAACGACCGCACCTTGCAAAGCCAGGATCAAAGGAATGATGTAACCGTAGGAACTGCACCCCCACATTGCGATAAAGACTTCAGTAAAGCCGGCGAGAGCTCCAAGCCAAAAGACCCGCTCTCCGTGGCGAGCCAACCAAAAGAGGGGGACAAAAGCCACCAATGCCAACGGCCCGCCAACGTCATGACTAAGCGCCAACGGAAAACCCGCAAGGCAGGCGAGCACGAAGAATTTCAACGCAGCGGCCCCCACCAAGGCAACCCACGAAGTTCTTCCCAACGCTCGGGAGCCCAACGTCCGCCCCCTTGGGTTTGCAAGACCACTTCAAGGCGATCACTGGCTTCAGTCATCAAGATCATCCACCCCTCGGGATGGCGCACCAATGCCGGCGCCTGGGGCAATTCCTTCTGACCTCGACGGGCATCCGGGAAGCCCAACGAATGGAGCCATCGGGCCGGATCATCATCGTCAGGCCACGGGGGAGCCGCTGAACAACTTCGCTCAGCACAGAGCAAATCCCTGCCTTGCAGCCCCTTTTGTTCCGGCCGCTGAAGAATGCCTTCAACCCATTGGGGCGCCGCCAAGTCCTCTCCTGCGTCTTGCAGATTCAACGCGCCGAAATTCTTTGCGCCCACAATCAAGCCACAAATGAGGCAAAAAGGAATGAAGAACCTCGGCGTTTTCATGCGTTGACAAGGCCTCTCCGTTTGGGGATGGGTCGGCCCAGTTGGAGCTTGGTTTTGGTCACACTTCTCGCTGCGCCGGTCACCTTCAGTTGGTGGGAAATGCTCACCAGTTCGGGGCCTCTCGGTATCGCTGTTCTGCTCATTCTCGTCGCCATGAGTGTCGGGTGTTGGGGCATCATCATCGCGAAATTCCTCCAACTTCGACGGGCAGAAAACCAAAACAAGATCTTTCTGCAGACCTTTTGGAACTCCAATGACCTAGAATCCGTCTACCGAGTAAGTACGGAGATGGATAGCTCTCCAGTGGCTCAGATTTTTAAGGCAGGTTACGCGGAACTCCATCGCAATCGAGGTGGTGAATCCACGGACAGCTTTATCGGCCAAATGGGGGGCTTCGAAAATATCGAGCGGGCGCTGCATCGAGGCGCGGTGGCCCAAGTCACCGAGTTAGAGAAACTCAATCCCTTCCTCGCCACTACCGGAGCGACCGCCCCATTTATTGGCCTCTTCGGAACCGTGATCGGGATCATACGAGCCTTTCATCAAATCGGTCTTTCGGGTTCAGCCAATCTCGCCACCGTCGCCCCCGGTATTTCCGAGGCATTGGTCGTCACGGCGGCCGGCTTGGCAGCGGCAATTCCTGCGGTCATCGCTTACAACTATTTTCTCGCTCTCATCCGTCGCCAAAAGGCGGAGATGGAGAGCTTTTCCAACGATCTTCTCAACATCATTAAAAGACACTTTTTTCAGGCCTAGGATCATCATGAACAAGTCTCATCTCGTGAAGCGCTTACTCACCGCCATGCCCGAACTGACTCACCGTCAAGCCAGCCGAGCCGTCAATTCCGTCATGGACGGTCTGGTGGAAGCCATCGAAGAAGCAGGAGCCGAAGACCAACTCGGTCGGGTCCGAATCAACGGATTGGGCACCTTTTCGATCCGCCGTCAGAAGGAGCGCATCTCTTACGGATTCAACCTCACCAAAGGAGAATCCAAAGCGCCCGTTCGGATCGAAGCGCGTCGGACGGTGCACTTCAAAGCCAGCGAACTCCTGAAAGAGCGTCTGCGCTAAGACTTAGAGCGAGGCGTTCTCCCCAACAGCCGATTGACCCAGATCGGCTTTTAACAACTGCAGTTGCTCCACCAAATCGCCGGTAAGACGAGCCGGTTCGGTATCGCTGGTCTCCACGTGGAGTAGAGCGCGGGAATACAGAGGACGTCGCCGCTCCAACAACAAGTTGAGTTGAGCCAGAGCCGTCGCTCGCCCTCGCATCGGCCGTTCATCACCTTGTCCGACCACCCGCTCCCAAAGTCGATCGGCTCGAGCGTCGAGCCAAACCGTGACGGTGTGTCGCAGCAACAAATCGTAACTTTCCAAATGCTCGACAATACCGCCTCCCGTCGCCAGGACGAGGGGCTTCTCTCTGGCGAATACCTCCACCAAACACTGATGTTCGACCTGCCGGTAGTAAGACTCGCCGTGGAGGGCAAAAAGCGCCGATAAACTCAAGCCACTGCGCTCCACCACCGCATCGTCCAGTTCTAAAAATTCTAACTGAAGAACTCGTGCGAGTTCGCTTCCCAGACGACTCTTGCCGGCGCCACGGACCCCCAGGAGCGCAATAACTTGCCGTTGCTTCCGCCCGTAACGAAGCTGTAACTCCCGTCGAATGGCGTGCAGTTCGTCGTAGTCTCGAGCATCCAACAATCGATCGATCGCTGCTCGAGGTCCTCCTCGAAGTGCTCGTTCCGGGAAAAGGTCCGACAACTCAACCTCCAAAGCGGCTGCCAACGCCAAGAGTCGCCTTAAACTCGGATTGGCGCGACCTGCCTCAACCTCAGTGAGAAACCGGGGCGATATTTGAGCATCGGTCGCAAGAGCGAGCAGGCTCCACTCCCGTGCTTGCCGCAGCTGGCGCACCCGAAATCCAACATGACGAAAAAAATCGACCCGATCAGGCATTATACTTCCAACAATCAAGATTCACTTTGCGCTATATACTGCTTGAACTCAAAAGTGTCATCGGCCAAGGTGTTGGGGCATTTATTTTGGAGCCCGCCATGGACCCCGTTCGCTTTCAGACCCACCCAGAAGACTACAAACACTGGCGTCTTGAGGTCGATGGCTCAGCAGCTCGTGTCACCATGAAGGTGGAAGCGAAACACAGCCTGCGCAAAGACTACGAGTTAAAGCTAAACTCTTACGACCTTGGCGTGGACATTGAACTGGCGGATCTTTTGATGCGGCTTCGCTTTGAGCACCCCGGAGTCCGAGCTGTCCTGCTTACAGCGGATAACGAGAAGGTGTTTTCGGCCGGTGCGAACATCATGATGCTACGGGGCAGTGAACATGATTTCAAAGTCAACTTCTGCAAGTTCACCAATGAAACGCGGTTTAACATTGAGGATCTGCAGTTGCATCAGGACCAGCACTGGATTTGCGGTGTTCGAGGCGTTTGCGCTGGTGGTGGCTACGAACTCGCCGCCGCATGTAACGAAATTATCCTGGCAGACGATGGCAACTCAGCGGTCAGCTTGCCCGAGGTGGAACTTCTTGGCGTCCTGCCCGGCACGGGTGGTCTCACTCGCGTCGTGGACAAACGAAAGGTTCGGCGTGACCACGCCGATATTTTCTCCACCATCGGCGTCAAAGGCGTCAAAGGCAAACGAGCCGTCCAATGGCGTTTGGTCGACAGGGCGATTCCCCTGTCGAAGTATAAAGACCACCTCGAACAAAGACTCAGCGAGGCCGCTGGTGAAAGCTCTGGACTCAATGGTATCGAGTTAAATCCCATCGAAATGGAACAAACTGATGCGGGTTTGCGTATGGAGTACGTCGACTTGAGAGTGGGTGATGCAGCCGGGCAGGTCTCGGACCCGGAAAAGTCCAGCCGCTGTGCCACCCTAACCATTCGTGCCCCAAAGGAGTGCCCGGCGGACGCTGGAGCCGCACTCGATCTCGGGGATCGGTGGTGGGCGCTGAAGGCATTTCGAGAACTGGAGCTCGCTATCTTTCACCTGCGATTCAACTACAACCAGGTCGGTACCATCATCGTCACCACGGAGGGCGATGCGAAGGTCATGTTGGCGACGGACGAACTTCTCGCTGCAGGGGGCAACTG
>MDTA01078996.1_pt1 | contig 10805 bp, 12 predicted proteins | sample 811151 | NCBI WGS metagenome assembly MDTA01 (sample SAMN05326648, study PRJNA326480) | marine metagenome | isolation source: seawater | place: Indian Ocean: South | collected 2010 | reverse complement strand
CTGATGTACCAAAGATTGGGCAAACTATTAAGAAGGATGAACCAATTCTAACTGTGAATGTGAGCGCTCAAACCGAAAATGAATTACGCGAATGTATAAAAAGTACAATTAAGTGTGTGATGGAAATAATAGACTGCTATAATGTCGACTTAGATTATGAGTAACATCAGTGTCAATAAACAAGTTAAACCTTTAGTTGAAAAACTAATCGAATCTCATGAAAAGCTCAATTTAGGAATATCAGAGTCAGAGGGTGGAGCTAAAATTATAGATGCGGGTATTAAACATAAGGGATGCTTAGAAGCGGGTAGATTGATCACCGAGATTTGTATGGGTGGATTAGGGTCCGTAAGCCTATCAATGACATCTGCTACTCCAAATTGGCCATTGGCAATTCATGTTCATAGCACCGACCCTGTTTTATCCTGTCTAGGAAGTCAATATGCTGGCTGGTCACTCTCATTTGTTCAAAACGATGATAATTTCTCAGCACTTGGCTCCGGCCCATGTAGGGCACTTGCTGGTAAAGAGGATATATTTAAAGATATCAAATATGAGGATAAGTTTTTTTCAACAGTGGTCATACTAGAGGTAGACCAAAATCCACCTCAACAAATCATCGATAAAATAGTTGATGATTGCGATATTTCTGAAAAGAATCTTACAATAATTTTAACTCCAACCAGATCCTTATGTGGAACTACTCAGGTTGTAGGTAGAGTCCTTGAGGTAGGTCTTCATAAAGTACATGAACTTGGATTTCCAATTGATAAAGTAGTGGATGGATTTGGGTCAGCTCCGTTACCACCTCCGGCACCTGATTTTTTAATAGGAATGGGTAGAACTAATGACGCCATATTATACGGTGGACTTGTTCATCTATATGTGGATACACCAAACGATGATGCAGAAGAGCTTGCTAAAAGATTACCTAGTTCAACATCTAATGATTATGGAAAACCCTTTGCTGATATTTTTAAAGAATATAAATATGATTTTTATCAGATAGATAAAATGCTATTTAGTCCTGCTAAGGTCATAGTTTCGAGCTTACAAACTGGAAAGTCATATACTTCAGGCGATATCAATCTCTCACTCATGGATGATTCATTTAATAAATGATGCGTACACTAATCCTTACTGATAAGGAAGGATGGCATTATAATGAGCTTAAAAAGTCTTTAATCAAATTAGGACATTCTGTCTTTTCAGCATGTTTGACAAACATAAGCATTAAGCTAGATGCTATAAAAGTAAAATTATTTATCAATAATGAACCCATACCCGAAGTTGATAATGTAATCGTCAGATTTGTCCCCGGTGGGACTCTTGAAGAAATAGTATACTTTCTTAATATTTTAAAAATACTTGAATCAAAAGGGGTTAATGTTATCAACAATGCTTCATCCATCGAAAAGACTGTTGATAAGTTACATACGTCATATCTTTTAAATAAGAATAATATAAAAACACCTCTTACATATGTTTTGAGAGGTCATAATGAAGCCTATGAATTTATTAAAAATTATCAGAAAGAATTAATCTATAAACCACTCTTTGGTTCACAAGGAGATGGAATTAAAATAATAAGAGAATTAGAAGATTTAACTTCATTTAGTAACCCTTCTAATGTTTATTATTTTCAAGAATACTTGGCAAATCCTATAATGCATGATTATAGAGTACTTGTAATTCGTTATGATAATACTGTCAAATATTTCTATATGACTAGATATGGTCAGACTTTTGTTAATAACTTCTCTAAAGGAGCTAAATGCATTAAAGAAAATTTTAATAATAAAGTAATTGATTTAGCACTTGAAACATCTGAATTTCTTCAAATGAAATTTTGTGGTGTAGATATTATGAAATTTAAAGAAAATTATTATGTGATAGAGGTAAATAGTATTCCAGCATGGAAAGGACTCCAAGAAGTTGAGGATCAAGTTATATCCGATTCTATAGTTGGATTATTTAAGTAATGTAATATGAATTTATCAAAGAAAGAAGTAATTTTTGATTCAGATAAAATAGAATCATCTTATATAAAAGCTTGCATGCTCGACATCGAATGCATTAAACCTGGAAATGTTAATCTAGTATCCGGCCATGATGATACAAATGCAAAAGATTTTATTTCTAGCTACAAAGCTACCTCAAAGATTATCACTTTGCCTGATATATCCTTAGGAGAGAGAATTGAAAGTTGTATTGTTGAAACCAAGAAAATTACTACCAAAAATACTAACCTTGGGATTATACTCTTGTGCTCACTTTTTTCACAATCACTGCTCTTAAAATCTAAAAAACTTGATGAATCAATACACGACACTGTTATGAGTTCAACTAATGATGATGTTACGCGCATATGCAAAGCCATTACTGAAGCTAATCCTGGTGGATTAGGATCTCATGATGAATATGACGTTAACTCAAATCCAAAAGTAACGCTCTATGATCTTATGAAGGCTTCAGCAGAATATGACCAAATATCAAATCAATATTATCTAAAATTTAAAGATATTTTCAGCTTTATAATACCTACTCTGCATAGTTCTATTGTAAGGATTAACAATACTAAATTAGCACTCTCTTATACTTTCCTCAAAATTTTAGAAAAGTACCCAGATTCTCATTTAAGACGTAAATATGGTAATAAAATAGCAAAAAAGACTAGTAATGAGGCGTCTGATTTGATAAAAATACTAGACGGGGATACTCGATATGAGTCATGGGGTAAAAATCTAATATCTCTTGATAAACATTTTAAAATGGCTCGGGTGAATCCAGGGACAACAGCTGATCTATTGGTTGTATCGATGATGATATATGATTATTTCATTGGTATAGATGCCAGTAGTGAGGTGTCCGTTTATTAATAAACAAAAAATAGGAGATAAAAATGGCAGTAGTCGACAAAGTATTAGTTGGTGAAGCACTTGTTGTAACCGAAGGTGGGGATAACGAAATTTCACATATCGACTTATTAATGGGACCACGTGGTTCTGCAGTAGAAGATGCATTTTGTAACACTCTTTGTAATAACAAAGATGGATTTACATCACTTCTAGCGGTAGTTTCACCAAACCTTCCATGTAAACCAAGTACAGCAATGTTCAATAAGGTTACAATCAAAGGTGCTAAACAAGCAGTTCAAATGTTTGGCCCAGCTCAAGCAGCTGTTGCAAGAGCAGTAACTGAATGTGTCGAAGATGGAACCATCCCAGCTGATGAAGCTGACGATATTTTCATATGTGTAGGTGTATTTATTCATTGGGACGCTGATGATAATAAACGCATCTATGACTACAATTTTGAAGCTACAAAAATGGCTATCAAAAATGCAGTAAGCGGTGAGCCTAAAGCACAAGATGTTGTTGCTAAAAAAGCTACAGAGCACCCATTTGAAAAATAATCAGTTCTGATTAGATAAATTAGAGCCAACTATTCGTTGGCTCTTTTTTTTATGACATAATTACTAGTTTTTTTACTCATTAGAATTGATGACACGATAGCACCAGTAATATTCATTCTACTCAACTTATATAAATCAAGAATTGAGTTAACACCTCCCCCAACATAGTATTCTGTATCAGAATATTTAAACATAGCACGTAGATATCTAAAGTCAGGGCCTTTTTTATTACCCACATCAGAAATGTTCATAAAAATAATTTTTTTCTTGTATGAAGAGTTTAATTTTTTAAAATATTGAGTTCCAAGGAATCCATTTCTATAATCATATGAATGAATGTAATCTTTATAGACATAATTAATTAATTTTATATCCTCACATGATTCACTACATAAGATAGGAATTATATTTCTCTTATTTAGTCTTTTTATTTTTTTTGCACCTACATCTATCCAGAAGATTTTATTTCTATACATTTGAGCTATTTTGCAAATGATATCAATATTATTGCCATCTCCATCTATTAAGTCGAGATCCGCTATATATATAGTAGATGGCTTATATGTAATTATTAAAGTCTTAATAAAAGCAATAGGATTCGATGAATGCGATGTTACGAGATCTATAGGTTTGTATGAGCTTCTATTCCCTTGAATAGCTTTTACAACTTTACCTTTTTTTAGATCAATTGCAGGTATAATGTTCATGATGAAAAAAATTCTTATATTTGAGTATATTACAGGTGGAGGTATCATTGAAAAGAAAGTTGATAATAGCTTACTTTTAGAAGCGCAATTTATTCTAGATTCCCTCACCAATACAATGAATTATCAAATAGATTTTTTTTGCGATTATAGACATAAGTACAAAAACAAAAAAGGCGCGATTATCGTATCTAAAAATAACTCTGAGATAATATATAACAGTAATTTTATAAATAAATATGATTATTACCTACCGATATGTCCTGAGAATCAGATGATTTACTATAATTATGTAAAAAAAATAGCACCTGTACTTAACAATGTTAACCTATCATGTACAAAAACAATATTAACAACAAGTGATAAATTAACTTTTAAAGAAGTTTGTAACAAAAAAAATTTACCTAATCCTGATTTATTTGATTTTAATAAAGGCAAAAAACTATATGTTGAGAAAGATAGATCTGGTTGCGGATGCGCAAATACACGAATAGTCAAAGATAATCAGACTCACAAAAAAGATAGAATTATTGAGAGATATATACCAGGCCAAAGCTATAGTATCAGCTTACATATATCTCAGAAGAGCTATTATATAATGTCAATTAATAAACAGATTATGCAAAAGAAAAACAGTTATATTAAATTAAAGGCTTTATTAGTTAATATTTATCCTTCATTTAAAAATCATTTATACAACTTTATTGATGATATTCTGAGCGTTTTTCCAAATCTTAGAGGGTTTGTTGGTTTAGATTTTATTGAGTACAAAGGAGAACTATTTTTAATTGAAATAAACGCAAGATATACAACTTCAATGTCTCTCATAGAAAGATGCAAAAGCAAGCATCCGTTAGATTACATATACAGCAGAGCAGATAGCATAGCAGGAAAATCATGTCGACTAGAATTAATTTAATTAAGATCGGATGGGATCTTGGTGGAGCACATATAAAGTATTGTGTTGAATCTGAAGTGTCTAATACGATTTGGTATGATATTATAGATTTTGATTTTTGGAAGGATTATACAAAATTAAGTACGCTGATTATAAGTGTATGTGAAAAATATCACAAAAAAGGATCATTGTTAGAAAACTATTTTACAATGTCAGCTGAGATGTGTGACTGTTTTGATAATCGACGAGCTGGTGTAAAATATATTTTAAATGAAATAAAAAAAATCAAATATGATTCATATATTTTTTCAAAGGGTGGATTTAGTAAGTTAAATAGTAAATATAAAGTTTATCCGAACAAAGTCGGATCCTACAACTGGTATGCTTCCGCGTTATTCGTATCAAAATTCATAGATAATGTAATAGTAATAGATTTTGGTTCTACGACGTGTGACTTTTCAATAATAAAAAATGGAAAAATTCTCAATAGAAGGACTTCAGATATTAATGGAATGTTAACCAAAGAACTACTATATACTGGCTGTGCAAGGACACCGATATATGCACATATTAGTGAAATAAGATTTAGAAAAAAAATATATAACATTATACCAGAAAACTTTTCCTCTATGTCAGATGTGAATCTAATTTTAGGTAAGTTAAAAAAGCAAGATATTTACTCAAAGTCATCAGACGGATCAAGCCACTCATTGTTACAATCATATAAACGAATCTCTAGATCGTTTGGCTTCGATTATGATAGCTCCAAGAGAAATCTTTTAAATAATTTATGTTTAAAAATATTTGATAATCAAGTTGATTTAATCAACAAGACATTGTCTTTTCACTCTAATAAATATTTCAAACATTCCAAATATATTGTAGTAGGGCTAGGTTTAGGATCTAGAATTATTTCTAAAATGTGCCAGCAGAATAGATATGACTATTTAGATATAAGAGATATACTAAAAGATACCATATTGAATGGTGATTATTTATCGAATCTTTTCCCTGCATTCGTTTTAAATAGGTTAAGCAATGAGCTATAAATTACATGCGCTAGATTTTTCGATTCCATCTCAAGAAGTTTTTGAGAACATTAAGGATGAAGATTGGTCTATTTTTTTAAACAGCAACAGCAAGCAATATCCAGATCAGAGATTTGATATATTATCTGCTAGCCCCAAACAAAAAATTATTTTTTCTGATGAAGGAACATATCTCATAAATCATGATCAGAAACCCGAAAAAACTAAATTATGCCCATTTGAATTACTTAGAGAAGTCATGAGCAAGTATAAATCTAATGATGATACTGATATACCATTTTCTGGTGGAGCAATAGGTTATATATCTTATGATTATGGTAATTATTTACATAATATAGAGAATAAAAATAATTTCTTAAATCATCCTCTTTTAGCCTTTGGTATTTATGATTGGGCTGTAATATATGATTATGCCCAAGAAAAAGCATTTCTCTTGTATCATGAAAAAAATACTATTACTGAAAATATTATAAATAACAACCACAATAATCTTGAAATAAATATTAAGCCATTTCAAATTACATCTCGATGTGAGTCAAATATGAACTATGATCTCTATGAAATGAAGCTTCTTAAAATATTAGAATATATTAAGGCAGGAGACTGCTATCAAGTAAATCTATCTCAGATGTTTTCTCTTAGTTATGAGGGAAACGAATATGAGCTATATAAAAACCTAAATAAATCTTTTGCATCACCATATTCTGCATATATGAATTATCCATTTGCAAAAATATTATCATTTTCTCCTGAAAGATTCTTATCAATCAAAAATAATATTGTTGAAACTAAGCCTATTAAAGGCACTAGACCAAAGTCTGATGATCCAGATATAGACAAAAAAAATATAAAAGATCTTGAATCATCGCAAAAGGATAGGGCAGAGAATCTGATGATAGTAGACTTACTAAGAAATGATTTGGGAATGAATTGTAAAAAAGGCAGTGTTAAAGTAGATAAACTTTTCGACATAGAAACTTTTGCAAATGTCCATCATTTGGTGAGTACCATTCATGCAGAAATAGATAGTGAATCAAATATTTATAATCTAATAAGAGATGCTTTTCCAGGTGGTTCAATTACTGGCGCTCCAAAGTTAAGAGCAATGCAAGTTATCCATGAACTTGAGCCCAACAATAGATCAATTTATTGTGGATCTATTGGTTATATTAGTTTTGATGAAAAGACTGATTTTAATATTTCTATAAGATCAATGTTGTCTAAAAACAATAAATTATACTTTTGGGGTGGAGGTGGAATCGTGAATGACTCTGATATTCGAAGTGAATATAATGAGACAATATCTAAAGTTAAACCGCTTCTTGATACATTTTCTGATTAATTATTTTAAAGCGTTTTAAGATATTTTGACAAATTATTGGATCAATATCTTCTCGGTTTGAATTAGAGCATAACGCACCACGCAAGCCTATAAAATCAGGTTGTAAAGAGAGTGCATCCTCAAATCTAATCGGAGTTAGAGATCCAGATATGCCACAGAATTTCCCAGAACCCTTACACGACTCTACAAAAAACTTTAGTGTATCCGGTGATAATATATCGAGTGTAGGCAGATTATTCTTTGAGGCTGTGTCTATCATTAGTCCAGCATAATTTAGTTCAAGTATTTTCTCTATTTCTTTCTTATTATTAATCAAGTCTGCAAATATCACTCCAACAGTTTTGATAGTGAAATCTTTAATTATTTCTAAAAAAGATGAATGTTCGTGTAACAAGTTGGTATCAAATATTCCTATCTTTATATACTCGATGTCTAACTGTTCTAAGAACTCTACTCTTCGCAATTGTTTTTTAGTTAGAGGGCTTGGATCGTTACCTGCAGTAACGCTTAATTTATGACTACAAAATATTTGATTAATTTTCTCTAAAGAGTAATCGCCAACATAACCGAGTGCGCCATCATTTATGTTCTTTACATCTATTATATCAAAGTTAAATTTTGATATTACTTTAGCCTCATTAACATCTTTTATACTAGCTAGAATCTTAGTCATTTTTCAAAGTAGCCTTTAATTTTATCCTCTATCCAGTTCCATGCTATTTTTTCTCTTTCTCCACCTGTTTTATCTATTCCTATTTTTAAATACTCGTATTCTCTCTTCACCTTCTCATCATCAATCATACCTAGTCTTGTTGAGAGTACCGCTAATTCAATAACGGAAAACTGAGCCCTATTGAATCCCATAAAGGGCTTTAAACTCTGTGAATTATGAATATTACAAATGATCTTTGGTCTAAGATCGTCCTCAACAATACTTGATACCTTACAACTCATATATGAATTTGTATTAGAAAGATGAGGAACACCATCCTCCGGCTGTGGACTTAAATCCCATTCTTTTTTCCTTCCTGTAACTATTCCAGCAAATACCCTCACATCATCGATGAAATTTATTGTAGCTTTTTTTGATATAAGAAGATTATCTAATGTCTGTGACGGTTTGAATGGTGAGATTTGAATACACTCCTGATCCGCATAATCGACAAACTTTATTCCCATGGGAGCAATGTGTACTTGTTCATCTTGATTTACTGTTGTAACAATTACTTCGTGAATCATTTTCTTTTTTTGAAAGTTGGCCCTAAATCTTTACTCAGGAGTTTATTATCGATCTTTTTATCAACTAAGCAACCCCATTCTAATTCTTCATCTTGTTGATATTCTTTTTTTAGTTGAAATGCAATTTGAGCTCTTGCAAGTTCTACTCCTAAATAAAAAGCATGTCCTGAGTCATCACTTACCTCAAGATGCTCATAGAAATCGAATGGATCAGAAAAAACTTTATACACACTTTTATTAAATAAATGTATACCATCGTCATTCACGTATATCCTGTAATTCTTATCTTTAATATTACTCTGCATCTCAATGAGATCATCTGAGCAAAAAGCATAATCTTTATGCCCATGATTGATTAAAAGACCATCATTAATATGCTTAGGTGTTAAGTTATTCTCAGAGGCAGCATGAATAATTCTTCTAGCAAGGTCTGTTTCTCTGATGACAGTTGAGCAATGTCTACTTACTTGTGTGGTTAATATATGGTTTAATTTAAGCTCTTCAATAATACCTAACATAATCATATTTATTCCAGATGTATCAGCATGTGTTAATTCTGTTATGTTACCGAGTCCCATCATAATATGAATTTCAGGATATTTTTCTCTCAGGTTAACGTATCTTACTAAACTTTCTGTGAAACCATATGATATTGGATCAAGTATAGGGTCAGCAATGAATATTAACTTATCGTCAATGGCACGATCTATTAGTTTATAAAATTCTGGGAGATTTCCGTCTGTCGGAATCAAAATCGGATATGAATCTAAATTTTCAAGTATATGATATGTTTCTGATTTAACACTTAGTAGATAATCTGCACCTGCTTTAGAACCTCTAATAAGTTCATCAGTGTTATGTGAATCAATACTGACATAAAAATTTCTGTTCTTCAGCTCTTGGACAATCTCTTCAAGATGAGGAAAATGTTTATTTGGAAGACAACCAACATCAATAACATCAGCACCCTCAGCCCTAAAGAACTCTGCTTTTTCAATGACTTGATCAACAGTCATATTTAATGCATCTGTTATTTCTCCAAATATTGACGTTTCAAACTTAGATAGATCATATTTTACAGGCTTTGCTCCAAAAAGAAGTGGCAAATCTTTAAGTTCATCAGGACCTCTTGTAACCTTTTTACATATATTCATTTCAAGGGCTTTGATATCTCCTCTAACTCTTCCTGGTATGATTATCTCATCAAAGCCATCAACATTACCGATTCTCCTTTCAATCATATCAGTAGTTAAGAGTGCAGCAACATTTACATTTAAGTTTCTTATTTCATATGAAAAGTTTTTATTCTCTATACTCTGAATTACTGTTTTAAGACCTTTCTCTGCTAATTTTCCAGTTATGAATAAAACTTTCTTCATTTAGCTAGCCTAATGAGATTCTTTTTTAAAGATTTAATATTATCAACAACAATTACATTCTTAAACTTTTTAAGAGCTCTATAATTTTTAAGATCAATATCTCTTGGATATAATGTCACAAGCTTTTTTGGTGCCTGTGTAATTACAACAGGCTCTGTGTCACATGCAAAAACTAATGATTTCACTTCACATTTACCTGCTTGTGCAAACATATTAGTGACAAGACTATCTGAAATACCTTGTGCCATTAAAGCAATTGTATTAGATGTCGCGGGTGATATAACAACAAGCTTATAAACTGATTCATATAATAAACTAACTGGTGATGCACTTGCTGTTACGTCTTTAAAAATTTTAATTTTATTTTTTTTGAAAGTAGATAGATCATAATCATACCATTTCAAAACTTCTTCACCTGCTTTGCTCAAATATAAATCAACATTATCTAAAGTTAGCATTAAATCAACGGATTCTTTCAAGTAGTGACCTGAACCAGTTATACACCATGCTATTCTTTTCTTATTCATATAATTTATCTATTAATAACCTATTTTTTTCAATGTCATCTTTTGAGTTGATATTTATAAACATTTGATCACTTTGTTCAAATAAAATCTCTTTATAACCGCAAGCAGTATACCATTTATCAATTTTTCTCTCTCCTGTTTCCAAGTATGCTTTTAAATTTTCCTTTAGTGACGCATTTAAGCGAGCATAAACAGGCTGTAATCTATCTCCTGTCTTTGCAACAAATATAGACATATCAGTCCCACAGCTAG
>MDTA01076998.1_pt1 | contig 10806 bp, 11 predicted proteins | sample 811151 | NCBI WGS metagenome assembly MDTA01 (sample SAMN05326648, study PRJNA326480) | marine metagenome | isolation source: seawater | place: Indian Ocean: South | collected 2010 | reverse complement strand
ACCAGATCTTCTTACATCTACACAAATAGACTGAATAACTGCAGCTAAATCTGGGGGCTCTAAATCATCTAAATAACCACTTAACAAAACTAATCCAACCCATAATTCATTCTCAGTTCTTAAAGAGCCAATGGATTTACCAATATCAGTTAATTTAACTTCTTCTAAACAACCAAAATAATTAAGAATTTTTATCAAATCTGTAAATTTATTCCAATTATGATTTTCTTTCTCCTCTAATAGAATCTTCTTTTCATTTATTAAACCCCTTAAAGTTATTATCCTCTCTCTATATTTCTTTAGTTTTTTAAAATCACCAATTTGATGCACAGGTTGATTTATTAATTCAGTTTCTATAAGAACTATTTGTTCCTTTTGAGTAATTACCTCTTTTGCTAAATCATATTGAGGAGATATTAAATCATATTTTTGAGATTTATTTAAAATTATATCTGAATAAATTAAGGTATCTTCATCACCTCTTAAACTTTCGCCATAAAAATTCAACTCAGGTTGCATAAGTTTTGATAAATCTAACTTATCTATATCAGGAAAAATATTTACAACATTTTTTGGCTTTATCAGAATAAATAAATTATCAATAGTAAAACAAAGTATACTTACAAGATTATTAGATTTAAAGAATTTTTTACATATGACCGCTGGGACAACTTTTCTGTTTATTTGAGGAGCCTTTATAGAAATTAAAGTACCATTATCCAAAAACTTAATTGCTTTTATAATTTCTTCAATCAATTTCTTAGAAGCTTCTTTCTCTAATATTTTTAAAATTCTTCTTTCTTCCTTAAGTCTGCTTTTGATTTTTTCATAAAGGTCAAAATCATCCCATGAAATATTTTTCGTAATTTTCTCTAAGTGATGCAATTCATCATTTAAAGCATTTAAATTACTATTCTCTTGCGATGAATCATTTTTATTGACAAAGCTTCCAAAACTACGCTTAATAAGTTCCCTACATTTCGTGAGACTATAGTTTTGTAAAAGGTTTAGTACCATGCCATAACTTGGAGAAAATTGACTTATAAGTGGATTAGGATCACTTAAAGCAAGGGTACTTGCCTCCTTTGCTCCCTCAAATCTACTTTGAACAGTTACAACATATCCTTGCGTATCTTTACCTCTGCGCCCCGCTCTCCCTGACATTTGTAAAAATTCACTGGAGAATAGCAAACGATGGCCGCTATCAGTTCTTTTTGAAAGAGCCGAGATCACTGTTGTTCTTGCAGGCATATTTATGCCAGCAGCAAGAGTCTCAGTAGCAAAAACAACTTTTATCAAACCTGTCTGAAATAATTCCTCTACAAATTCTTTCCAAGCTGGAAGCAATCCAGCATGATGAGAAGCTATACCTCTTTTAAGAGCATCAATAAGCAATTTATCTTTAATGCTTTCTGGATTAAATTGTTGGTATTGATTTAATTTTTGAGAAATCAAATTAGCCTCTTGATAATTAACCAAAGTTAGATGATTTATATTTTCAAGTGCCCTATCGCAACCTTTTCTACTAAAAATAAAATAAATTGCTGGTAACATATTTTGATCAAAAAGTTTTGAAACAACAAAAGGAATCGAAGGGGTTTTTGGTTGCATTATTCTTCCTATTTTCCCTTTCTTTTTTTGTCCTTTAGGTGATCTCCAAACTTTACAATTTGGATGAATGCCACTTCTCTTATCATTTAAAAGAGGATGAAAACCTTTGTAACTACAAAAAATAAATTCTAAGGGCACTGGCCTAAAATTACTATTAACTAGTGAAGTTGGACCATGAACTTGATTGATCCAACTCTTAAGCTGAATAGCATTTGATATTGTCGCTGACAAGGCTATTATTTGCGTTCTACTTGGACAATGTATAATGGTTTCCTCCCAGACTGTTCCTCTTTGAGGATCATTCATATAATGGCATTCATCAAGAATTACAGATTCTAGATCTAATAAAGGATCATCAAAATCATCAAATTCGCCATAAAGCATATTACGAAATATCTCAGTTGTCATTACTAATACTGGAGCCTCCCTATTGATGCTTATATCGCCAGTAAGTAAACCAACTTTATTCTCCCCGAATTGAAGAGAAAAGTCTCTAAATTTCTGATTAGATAAAGCCTTTAATGGAGTCGTATAGAAAACTTTGCTATTGTGAGTTAAGGCTCTATGAATAGCAAATTCTCCCAATATTGTTTTACCTGATCCCGTAGGGGCTGTAAGGACCAAAGAATCCCCACTATTAATAGCGTTAATAGCGTCTAATTGAAATTGATCTAGTGGGAATGGGAAAATCTCTTCTAGATTAAGCAAAATTTCTGGTTTAGATGAGTTTGAGTTAACGTCTTAGGATATGATCTATTTAGATATTAATAAATACAATAATTATCTAGCAAATTTTTCTTAAAAATTTAGATTTTATAATCCCAAACTATGGATAAATTTAAAATTCCTAAAAATAGAATCCGAAGATTACGTACATTATCTCTAGGAGATAAACCATATGAATTTAAATTGTTTAATAATAATTCAGAACAAAATCTTATTGATTTAAGTAGCAATGATTATTTTGGATTTACAAGAGATAATGATGTCATAAATGCTGCTTATCAAATAAGTCTAACTGAGGGTTTAGGATCAGGAAGTTCTAAATTCATAAGTGGTTCTAGACCTATTCATGAGTTCCTTGAACAAAAATTAGGTCAATGGTTAAATAAAGATTCTATTATACTTTTCCCAAGTGGATATCAAGCAAATCTTGCAGCAGTGCAAGCCCTAGCAGATAAAAACACTATCATAATTGCTGATAAACTTATACATAATTCTCTACTGGTTGGGGCTCAATTATCAGGAGCGAAACTAATAAGATTTCTACACAATAATTTAGAAGATTTAGAGAGAAAATTATCTAAGTATTCAACCATTAACAATCACATATTATTACTTATTGAATCACTATATAGTATGGAGGGTACTATTGCACCGTTAAAAAGAATAATACAACTTTCAAAAAAATATGGGTGCGAAATATTAATTGATGAAGCGCATGCATTAGGAATTTTAGGAACTAAAGGCAAGGGACTAAGTATTGAATATGGAGATACAGTAAGTATTATCAGTGGAACTTTTGGTAAAGCATTTGGAAGTGGTGGAGCTTTCTTAGCCTGTAATAAAAATATTGGTGAAAGGCTTATCCAAACTAGTAATCCTTTTAGATACACGACCGCTTTATCTCCATCTTTAGCAGCAGGAGCATTAAAAGCATTACAGAAAATTGAAGAGAATGAAACTATTGGGGCTGATTTATTAAAAATTTCAGAACAATGGAAGCAAGAAATTAATAAACTTGATAGATTCGAACTCCAAGGAGATGCACATATTCTTTCCATAATTATTGGAGATGAAGATGAAACCATGAAAATACAGAAATTTCTTGAGGAGCAGGGCTTCCTCGCAGTTGGAATAAGGCCCCCGACTGTACCAATTGGCAAATCAAGAATACGTTTAACAATTAGAAGTTCTTTTAATAAAGAAATCTTAAAAAAATTTATTTCAGTTTTAAAATCCTATAAATGAACCAGATTATTACGCAGCATGGTTGGGGCTTAGATCATAATGTTTGGATTAACTTAAAGAATCAATTTATTCAAAAAAAATGGCTTTGGCAAGATAATGAAAGAGGTTATTTCTCTGAATCATCAATTTGTTCAAAATGGTTTAAAGATAATTCAAATAAATCGCTAAAAGTTGCGTTATGCCATTCCTTGGGCATTCACCTTATTGACCAGATGGTCCTCAAAGAAGCAACTCATTTAATACTAATTAATTCTTTTATTAATTTTATACCAACTAATTATGAGAGCAAATTAACCCTCAAGGAACTTAAAAGAATGGAAAAAAAAATAAATCCATCTGATATTAATCATCTAATAAAAAAATTTATTACAAAATCATTTGAACCAAATCAAGTAGATCTGAGCTTAAAGTATATTTTCGATTTGGATGTAAAAAAAATAAATATTAATAAATTAATGAAAGATTTTAAAAAATTATATCTACAAAATCAATCCATTAATTTTTTATCTGCAGAGACTGAAGTGTTAATAATTAAATCTAAAAATGATTTAATTCTTAAGGAGTATGCTTGTGATGAATTTATTACTATGTTAAATACTTCTCAAATAAATAAACCAAAGTTAGTAGAGCTGCATAAACAAGGACACTTGATCAACAATATTGATATCGTAAAAATTATTGAAGATTGGATTAAACATTTAAATTATGGATATTGAATCTTGGAATAATAAAATAAAAGATAATTTTAATAATGCTGCGCATTACTATTCCAGTTATTCAATAGTGCAGAAATACTTTGCGAATAAATTGGTCAATTTAATTGAAAAATTAGAGCCACCAAATGGAGAATGGGTTGATTTAGGATGTGGAACAGGTTACTTAGCTGATTTAATAGAGAATAAATTATTTCCTATAAATGTTACTAGGATTGACTTCAGCCCCAAGATGCTTATTGAGAACAAAAAAAATAGTAAGACAATCTTATGGGATTTGAATCTCGACCTTCCTGTTTATATTGAAAATTACTCTATGATAATTTCTTCTTTTTCAATACATTGGTTAAATCGCCCTGAAAAAGCAATATTTCATTGGTTTGAAAGATTAGCACCTGGAGGGTTTCTTGTGGTTTTATTTCCTACAAATAAAAGTTTTCCTGAATGGAAAGAAACTTGTAAAAAATGTAATATTAAATATAGTGGTTTAACTTTTCCATATTCAAATTCCTTGAAGAACTGTTTCCAAGAAAATAAAAATTTCTCAATAAAAGAATACATTTACAAAGAAACATTTCCCAATATTTATAAACTTTTTAAAAGTATCATAAAGGTAGGAGCTCAATCGACTCATAGTAAAAGAATCTCAATTTCAGAGTTAAAGCTAATGCAGAGAAAATGGCCAAAAGATAACAATGAAAAAGTTAATTTAACCTGGAATATTAATATCTTAATTCTTCAAAAATGATTATTAAAAAACAAAATAAATTTCAATTTATAATATGTGGAACTGACACCGATGTAGGGAAAACCTTAATTAGCTCTTTTATAGTTAGGGGACTAGGTTGTTATTATTGGAAACCAATACAAAGCGGAATGACTCCTGAAACTGATAGTGAATTCGTTAGAAGAGTGAGCGAAGTCAATAAAGAAAAAATCTTAAAAGAGGCTTACTTGTTCAGTAATCCTGTCTCTCCCCATTGGGCGGCAGAAATTGATCAAATAGAAGTTAATAAATCATTATTAAATTTGCCCAATATTGATCACAACCTACTTCTTGAGACTGCTGGTGGGGTAATGGTACCAATTACAAGAAATTTTCTGCAAATAGATCAAATTAAAAGCTGGGGTTTACCTGTAATACTTGTATGTAGAAGTTCTCTTGGCACACTCAATCACACTTTATTAAGCATTGAGGCTCTTAAAAAAAGAAAAATAAAGATTCTTGGTTTAATTATAAATGGTGAGAAACATGCAGATAATCCCAAAACTTTAAAAACTTTTAGTAATTTACCAATTCTCGCTGAATTCCCATTCATTGAGAATTTAAATGGTGATATTTTAGATAGATTATGGCAAAAACTTGATATGAATGAAAAATTCAATAAATTATTTAATAATTAAATCTTTATGATAATGCAAACCTCTAATAAATTTAGTAAGGATTGGCACCCAAATATATGGCCTCCCTTTACACAAATAAAAACTAATAAAGCACAAATTGAAGTAAGCCACGGAAAAGATGCCTCTCTATTTACTGTTAATCCAGAGAGAGAACTTATTGATGGTATTAGCAGTTGGTGGGTTACTCTTCATGGCCACAGTAATGAATATATAGCTGATGCGATATCAGATCAAGCCAAAAAACTAGAACAAGTTATTTTCGCTGATTTTTTACATCCACAAGCGAAGAAACTTGCTGAGAGATTAAGTAAATTAACTAAATTAGAAAGATTATTTTTTTCTGATAATGGATCTACAGCAGTGGAAGTAGCTATAAAAATTGCTTATCAATGGTGGCAAAATAAAGGTGAACAAAGGAGTCAAATCATTGCCTTTGAGGGTGCCTATCATGGAGATACTTTTGGAGCGATGGCATTAGGTGAGAGAAATTTATTTAATGAAAATTTCGAACAATTGATGTTTCCTGTTACTAGAGCTCCATGGCCTTCTACGTGGATAGGAGATGAGGATATTTCAAGTAAAGAGGAAAGTTCTATTCAAAAGTTAAGTGAACTACTAGAAAAACCGACAGTAGCAGTAATTTTGGAACCACTTTTACAAGGCGCTGGTGGTATGAATTTTGTGAGACCAAATTTTGTAAAAAAAGTTTCAGAAATAGTAAATGATCATAATTCTCTATTAATCGCTGATGAGGTATTAACTGGATTTGGAAGAACAGGAAGTTTATTCGCTTTTCAGCAAGCTAATATTCAACCAGATTTAATTGCAATTTCAAAAGGATTAACTGCTGGTTTTTTACCAATGGGTATAACACTATCCAAAGAAAAGATTTTTCAATCTTTTGTAAGTGATTCGCCTGAAAAAACTTTTTGGCATGGTCATAGTTTTACAGCTAATCCACTTGGATGTGCTGCTGCTAATGCTAGTTTAGACTTACTTGAAAATGAACCTAATAAATATTTGAAATTTAAAGATAAACATTTATCTCATATAGAAAAAATAAGAGATTTGTCTTTTGTAAAAAAAATTAGAATATGCGGCACAATTATAGCTTTTGATTTAGAAATGGGAGCAAACTCTGGATATTTAAATACTATTGGGAAAAAGATAAAATCAAAAGCCATCGAGAAAGGACTATTTATTCGACCATTAGGGAATGTTATTTATTTACTACCTCCTCTATGCATTACAGATAAGCAATTAGAAAAAAGCTATGAAATTATTTATGAAATACTTCTAAATATATAAATTAAGATCAAAGCTATTATAGATTTTTTCAACTTTATAAGTAATATGTTGGCAAAATAATCTTTAAAAAAATTTTTAATCAATCTCCAAAATATATTCTATACATCCTTATTAAGCAACTCCCTAATCCTCTGAGAAGTTGCTTTTTTCCAAAAAATAAACTATCAAAGATATTATTTAATTAGCCATAAAGGCACTGAATTTATATCCTTACCGGTAAAGTTAGCAAATAAAATAGCAAATAATAAACATACCAAAATTACAATAACTAATAGAAGTAAAGAGAACATTTCTCCATTAGAGAAGGGTCTCCTATTACCTATAGAATTTGCAATTTTAGAATCCGAGGCATATGTGTTTAAAACATCAAGATTAGATTCTCTATCATTAAATATTCTTTGTTGTATTTCCTTATCATAAAGATTTCTTAAATATGGATTATTTAAATTTTCATATGCTTCCATAACAGTTTGTAATTTTATTTTTGCATCCTCTAAATTCAAGGAAGTAGTATCCGGATGTAATTCTTTGGTAAGCTTGCAAAAAGCTTTACGCAACTCATGAGGAGAAGCTGTCTTATGAACCCCAAGAATTTTGTAATAATTTTTTTCTCCTTCCAATATTTTTATGCTTTATTTATATATTAATCAATTTAAATTAAAGTTTATGCTATAAAAAACATAAAATTTAAAATTTAATTTATAAATATGAGTCAAATAATACAATCTGAAGAATTTAATAAAATTCTAAATCAAAAAGAGATTCAAATATTTATAAAGTTACAGGAAATCATTAGCCAAATTAATCAATATACAAATTTAACAAGATTAATTGAAGGTGATGAATATTGGATTACACAGGTATATGATAGTATTTGGCCATTTTTAAAAAATAAAGAACGATTATTTGATAATAAAAAATATATTGATATAGGCTCTGGATGTGGATTCCCAGGGTTGGCTTATTCCATAACTCATCCAAATTCAGAAGTATATCTAGTAGATTCTTCTAGAAAAAAAACAGATGCATTAAAAAAAATTATTAAAGCATTAAATATTACCAATAAGATTTTTGTTATAAATGATCGGATTGAAAATTTAGCTCATCAAAGTTTTTATAGAAATAGTTTTGATATTGGATCAACCAGAGCTGTCAGCTCACCTGCAACAGTAGCAGAATATTTATTACCAATATTAAAAGAAAATGGGAGAGGTTTACTTTATTGCGGGAAATGGACAGAAGAGGATAGTATCAAAATTAAAAATTCTCTAAAAGTATTAAAGGGAACCATCCATGAGATAAAGAGAACTTCTCTACCAAAAGGAAAAGGAGAGAGGAATATCATTTTTATTAAACCCGAGGAACCATGTCCTCCCTCTTATCCACGTGCTTCAGGAAAGCCTGCTAAATATCCATTATAAATTTAGATTTTTGATAGTCTTGCTTGTGTCCCCTCTCCGAATTTACTTTTAAGATATCTAAGTTTTTTGATTACTTCGCGAGGATTTATATGATTACTTAATGAATCATATAAATCATATTCAGAAATATTGACATCAAGTAAATTTGCATTATTTCCAGGGAACCAATGACCTCCATTGCCAAGTAATTGATATCTTGCCCTTGTAAAACTTTCTAGATCCCACCCTTCAAGTAAATTTGCAAGCCAAAGTAATACCGGTATATTGATTTGGCCAGGAGTATTTTCCCACTTTGGCAAATTTTTATCCCAACCTTGATACCATTCAAGACCTAATATATTAATTAATTCTTGTCGCAATTTACTCTCAATTAAAGGAACCAAATCATTCGCTTTATCTAATAAGGATATTGCTTCTAAGTGATAATCAAAATCTGATTCATTAGCTACTCCTATACTAATTGTATGAATAAAATTATTGCCTAAACAAAAAAGATCATTGAACACTATTGGATGAAGAGGCTCACAAAGTCTCAAAATCTTTTCTGATGGAGTGTGTAAATGTCCACCTTTATCGGAAGGACTAATTATAAATATGCCTAAATCATATTTCTGAGCTAATCTAATTGCACGCATATTTGTTTGATTTATAAAATACCAATGTAAATTAACAAAATCAAATTTATCAGAGGATATTGCTTCTTCAATAAGAGATAGTTCACCATGGGTTGAAAACCCAATATTTCCTATCATTTTTCTTTGTTGCCATTTACTCAATACATCGCAACATCCTCCGTCTCTAATGGCCTGCTTTAAATGTGAATAAGTATTGATGCCATGAATAGCAAGAAGATCAATTTTATTTAGTCCCAATTTGTCAAAGCTAATCTGAAGTTCTTCTTCGAATTTATTTACATCTTCATATGGTGGTATTTTTGTTTGAATAATTTTAGATTCCCTGTCAAATTGTTTTAATAAAGGGTTTAATTGTAATTCAGAGGTTCCATAGTGTCTCGCAGTCTCTATATGATGACATCCATATGAGTCAGCTAATTTTAATATTTTATTAACTTTAAATTGATCTGACTCTGATATGTCTGAGGGATCTAATTGACTCCAACTTTTTTGGAATCTCATTCCACCAATAGATAGTACAGGCATATTAATATTTGTTCTGCCAAATCGACGACATGGTACAGCCATTAGACTATCTAGTGTTTATTTACTCTAGGTAACTTACCTAATGATTGGAACATATCTCTATTTAAACTTGCATCTAGTTTTTCAAGATCCTCAAAATCTACCCAATGTATACAGTCTACAGGGCATGTATCTATAGCTTCTTGAACAACTTCAACATTATCTCCATTTTGGCGAATCACCCTGCTTCTACCAAGATCCTCATCAACAATAAAAGTATTAGTGGCTACATGTACACAATATTGACAGCCGATGCAAGCCGCTTCATCAACCCAAATAGCTTTCTCTCTTAAATCTCCGCCCAGAACAGGCTCAAATCCTGATATATCATTATTTTCAATATATTCATGAAATGCAGCTAAATTATCTGAAGAGAAATTAGAATTACTATCTTCAAGTAAATCTAACTTACTGTCAGATTTTATATAAGATCGACAAGAAGATGTTTCTATAGTCTCTTCAAAACAATCAAATGCAGCTGAAGGATCAATATCCAAATCTTAAGCTTCCCATTTAGTTAAGACTAACTCAATAGAGCCGTCATTCTCATTCTTTTGTTCGACAACTTGATAACCATCTTCCTGAGATTTAGTAATTATTGTTTGATATGCATACATCTGCGTTACTTTTGAAATAAATCTTTCAACTGGGAGATTATATTTCCACAAATCTAAATCGGTAACCAACTCATATGAATTAGAATTATTATCCCATTTGAAACCAACTTTTGTGTCTTCTGGCAGATCTAGACTAATATCTACAGCTGTAAATTTGCCTTGAAAACCTTTGACAAATTTTTCCTCCTGATTTGGATTATACCCAAGCTGATCAAGAGCTTTAATCAAAGGCTCAGTTTTTTTAAGTTTGGTTTTAATAGTACTAAAATGAGACATTAGATTCGTTATTTGATTGATTAAGGTTGTTGATTTGATTCATTACAAATGCATCTGTCGTTAATCTCTTAGTTTTAACTTCTCCTAGAGCATCTTCAAAATTTCTTGTGGCATCATTACAAGCACTACCTTCAAAACCTTCTACAGTTTCTTGGATACTTCCATCTTGATGAATTTTAAATCTTAATGTTCTTTGAGGCATAAAGTTAACACACTAAGTACTTATACTTTATATAAAATAACTAAAATTTTTGGTTTCAGTTGATAACGTAACTTTGTTTTCATT
>MDTA01052983.1_pt1 | contig 10807 bp, 7 predicted proteins | sample 811151 | NCBI WGS metagenome assembly MDTA01 (sample SAMN05326648, study PRJNA326480) | marine metagenome | isolation source: seawater | place: Indian Ocean: South | collected 2010 | reverse complement strand
TAATGATAATAGCTTCACCAAATGTTCAAGAAAATTTTAAGAAACAGCTATTTGATAAGACGAAATTAGTAAACGAGAACGGACTTTGGAATATTACATCTTGTGTTGGAAATAAATTGTTGAGAGAAATTAATCCAGTAAATATGAAAAATATATCAAAGAAAGACATAATAAGTAAAATAGAATTAATAATAAAGAAATCATATATTTTTATGGGATATATTGAATTTGCAGGATATATAACAAAATTATCCAATGTAAATAATACGGGTAATAATAAAAATACATTAAAATTAATAAAAAAAAAATTAAATAATAAATTTCGTAATAGGTTAGTTATAATAGATGAGGTGCACAATATTAATTCATCAAGCGAAAATACAAAGAAACGGGTTGCATCCGAATTATTAAAATTAGTTAAAAATGTTGATAATATGAAATTATTACTTTTGTCTGCAACTCCCATGTACAATAATTATAAAGAGATTACGTGGTTGGTTAATTTAATGAATTTGAATGATAATCGAGCCACAATTAAAACAAATGAAATATTCGACAGTGACGGTTATTTTAGAGAGTCTAATAATGGTGAAGAAATTGGTTATGAATTATTAAAAAGAAAGACAATTGGGTATGTTTCATTTATTAGAGGAGAGAACCCTTATACATTTCCCTATAGATTATGGCCAACTATGTTTTCTCCTGAAAATACATTTCAAAATAAAACTTATCCAAGATATCAATTAAATGGAAATTCTATTTTAGAAGATTTAAATGTGATAGATGTTTATTTAACAAATATTGGTGATTATCAAAAGCAAGGTTATAATTTTATAATTAATAGATTGAAAGATGGTTATTTTAATACTGGGAGAGACGATGTCATGCCAGATTTCAAAAATATGGATAGTTTTGGGTATACTTTATTACAAAAACCATTAGAAGCATTAAATATAATTTATCCAGATGATAGAATTGAAAGTGAAGAACCAAATTTTAATCCGATAGATATTGTTGGAAAAGAGGGGTTAAATAGAATAATGTCATACACCGAATCCGTATCACCACCATCTAAATATAACTATGAATACAAAACAGAAAAATATGGTAGAATATTCTCTCCGGATGTCATTGGTAAATACAGCAGTAAAATAAAGAAAATTTGTGATAATATTATAAATTCTACGGGTGTCGTATTAGTATATTCACAATATTTAGATGGTGGTGTAGTTCCGTTAGCACTGGCTCTCGAAGAATTAGGATTCATAAGAGGCGGTGGAGGCAAATCATTATTAAAAAAAAAACCAGAAGTAAGTAGAGTATTTAATATTGATGGCAATAATCATCAAGCAAAATATGTTATGATTACGGGCGACAAAAAATTATCACCAAATACAAGCAACGATATTAATATATTAACAAATATTGATAATAAATATGGTAAAAATATAAAGGTGGTATTAATATCACAGGCAGGAACAGAAGGATTAGATTTTAAATTCGTCAGACAGGTTCATGTCATGGAACCGTGGTGGCATATGAATAGAATAGAACAAATTATTGGTAGAGCAGTAAGAACCTGCAGCCACAAAGATCTTCCGTTCATTGAGAGAAATGTAGAGATTTATCTTTACGGAACGTTATTAGATGACAATGATACAGAAGCTGCAGACCTTTATGTATATCGTCATGCTCAATTAAAAGCTCTACAAATAGGGCGTGTGACCAGACTATTAAAAGAAGTATCTGCAGATTGTTTATTAAATATATCACAAAGCAATTTTACACAAGAAAATATGAATCAAATAGTTAAACAAAGAATATCAAGTGGTTCCATTTTAGATTATCCACTCGGTGATAAACCATATACATCAACATGTGATTATATGGAAAAATGTCAGTATACTTGCAATCCTAATAAATCATTGAGCGAAGTCGATGTAGTTTTTAATACTTTAAATGAAAATCATATATCGGTTAATAATGATATTATAATTAGAAGGATTAAAGACTTAATGAAAGATAAATTTTTTTATAGAAAAAATCAACTAATAACGAATATAAATTTAATAAAAAAATATCCACTGATACAAATTAATTCAGCACTAAAACAATTAATAGAAGATAAAAATGAGTTTATTTCGGATAAATATGGTAGATTAGGTAATCTAATAAATATTGGTGATTTATATTTATTTCAGCCTCTTGAATTAAATAACAAAAATGTATCTTTATATGATAGATCTACACCAGTAGATAAAAAAAATACATTGATTAATATATCTGGTAAAAAATTAAACGATAGTGACCCAATAACAAATAAAGATAAAGGTAAAAATAAATTAAAAGATGTAAATAAATTATTTAAGCGAGTAAAACAAGATTCAAAATTGGCTCAATATGATAAATGGTATAATAATTATAATAGTGTATTAATTAAAATACTGGAAAGTGATTACATTCAAGGTTTAGGTATAACCCCAGACATTATGGATGATATTTTAGCAGCACATATAATAGAAGAGAATGATTTAACACCAAACATATTAAATAATAAAAATGACGAAGATTTAGAAATTTTCGAAAAGAAAATAAAGGAATATTTTAATGTATTAAGTAGTAAAAGAGAGATAGAAAAGGAAAATATAAATAATATATTTGGGTTCAACGCTAAATTGGGAAACACATATGTTTCTAAAATAAAAAATATAAATAATATAGGAGAGAAAGGTTCAACAATTAAAAATAAAAATTCCAATGAATTAAATGTAATATTAAAACTTATGAATATGCCAAATGAATTTATGGATAATTACAAATTAGAAGAAAAACGTGTTCTTGTAGAATTATTATTAAGAATATTTAATACTATAAATTATAATGATAAAACTTGGTATTTAACTAAAGATGAATATAATACTTTATATGATTTGTAAAAAAATTGATATTAATTTAAGAATAATATGATATTAATATAAAATGAATGCCAGTAAAATACAAAACAAATCAACAGTTAAAAGGGATGTTAAAGAAATATTTTATAAAGGCGTAATAAATAAAAAAATATCACTCTCAATTATTAATATAGGTGATAATTTAAAAAATACAATCGAACAGGTTATTTCTAAAGAAATAGATGGAAAATGCATAACAGAAGGTTACATTAAACCCAATTCGATAAAAATAATATCCTATTCAAGTGGATTAATTAATGGAGCAAATATTGATTTTAGTGTATTATTAGAATGTTTAATATGTTATCCAACAGAAGGCATGATAATTAATTGTATTATTAAAAATATTACAAAAGCTGGAATTAGGGCACAAACAAATGATGATCCGAGTCCAGTTATTATATTTTTAGCAAAAGAACATCATAAAAATATAAAATCATTTACATCACTAAAAGAAGAAGAGAGTATACAAATTAAAGTAATTGGACAGCGTTACGAATTGAATGACAAATATATATCAGTCATCGGCGAATTAATAGAAAAGAAAAAAAGTAAACAATTTAGTAAAAAGAAATTAGTAATTAAAAACGAATAAAACTATTAAATGATAATTAAAAAATATATTAAATGTTTTTTAATTATTAATATAAATAACATGGATGTTGAAAAATTGAAATTTATACGCGATAAGATTGAAAAGTTAGATAAAAATAATCATATAGATATTTTACGATTACTTGTAAAAAATGATGTTTTTATAAATGAAAATAAAAACGGTGTCTTTATAAATTTGACAGATTTATCAAATAATATAATTCATGATATGGAAAAATATATAGATTATGTTAACGAACAAAAAATACACCTTGATTATATTGAAAATAAAAAGGATATTATTGAAAATACATATTTTAAAGATAATAAAGAATTAAATACATAATAATTAAAATAATATTTAATAATTATGAGTATTTATAGCAATAATATGAATGGTGACTTAAATATATTATTAAATAATATGAAAAAATATATGTTAATTGACGATAATATATCATTATTTAAACGCAATGATAATGATATAAATAATTTTTTTTTAAATAAAAAAATAGTTAAACAAAATGAAATTTGTCAATATAAAAATGAAGATCCGGATTTTTTTTATATTAATAAGAATGATCAGTTATTCTGGTGTTTTTATATAATAAAAAATGGTTATGATAATTACGAAATAAATAAAAATAATAGTTTCTACTTAGAAAAAAGTATAAAAATTAATTCAATAGAAAAATTACGAGAGAAAAAAGAGTTGCTTAAAATAAATAAGTTAAAATTAAATGATATCGAAAATGAATTAGCAAACGAAAAGATAATTAGTATCAAAGGTTTTATTGCTTTATTATTAATTAACGATTTGAATGTATTCTATGTAGGAGATAGTATATTTTACAAGTTTATTAGTAACAATGACAAACAAATTTATATAGTAAAATATAATAAACAAATAAAAAAACTTGGCTTAAGCATTAATGATAACAATGATACAAAACAATATATTAAAAACATTACAGAAACAAAAATGGAATTGTTTGATATTACAAAACAAATAAAAGGTATATCTTCATATAAATTGGGAGAGTTGCAAGATATATGTTATAAATTAAAAATTAATGTAAAAGATAACGATAATAAAAATTTGAAAAAAACATTACTATACGAAACAATATTAATAAAATTGAAAGAAGATAGTATAAATAATATAAGTTAAAATATATATATAATGTCAAAAAATGACAAATCGTTACAACTACATAATTTAGTCAATATATATTTAGATAATTCTATTGGTCGCAATTATAGTGATGGCACTCTTGAATTAGAAATTCGTTTTGGAACAAAGCGTGACTATAAAAAATTAACACGCATAAATTATGAAAATGTAATTAAACGATTATTATTTCTTAATTTTAAAAGAGAACGTCCTGAACATTTTCTAAGAATAATGAGCGAATATATTGATATAAATACTGGTAGCACAAGAATATCCAATGTAAGAACAAAGATAAATGGTATTCATAATGTTTCGAATTATTGTAGAAATAATAGTTTAAAAAATGATAATGACGATTTTATTTGCGATTTTGAGCAAAAATCTTATATGAAAGATAATACCAATAAAAATATTTATCCAATCGATTTCGATGATTTTAATTTTAGAGCATCATTGCAAGTAGAAAATAATATTAGTTCAAATTCAAAAATAGTAAAAGAAATGGTCTCTAATTGGAATGATAAAGTTAAACTCTTTAGATATATTAACCGGTGTAGCTTAATAAGTGTTGACTATCCTGTAAGAGTTGATGTAAGTATTGTTAAAAGTTCTAAGGATAAATCACAAAATATTTATAAGTTTTTAGATTCTAAAATATTAGATTCTGAACAAGAATATGAAATAGAAATAGAATTAGAGAAAAACAGGGTTGGTCCAGGAACTAAATTTGATACCGCTGACAAAGTTACAAAGGCAATCAGAGAGGTTATTAAAATAATATTATCGGGTATTCAATCAACTAATTATCCGGTTTCTATATCTGAACAAGATGGTGTTAAGATGGAATATATGAAAATATTATGGGGAAAAGAGTATCAGGGTAGAAATATATATCCTAATAATTTTGTTGGTCCATCATCTTACACGTTGCAAATGGAAAATATAATTCCTATTAATAAGGATTTGGATATTGCAAATATTAACGATAAGTACACTGTTACGGATAAGGCGGACGGCGATCGTAAATTATTGTTCATTTCATCACAAGGAAAAATATATTTAATTGATACCAATATGAATATACAATTTTCTGGAGCAAAAACAAATAATAGTGAATTACTAAATTCTATAGTAGATGGTGAGCATATATTAAATGATAAAAAAGGTAATTTTATTAACTTATATGCAGCATTTGATATTTATTACATTAATGGTGACGATGTAAGAGGTTTTGAATTCAGTTCTAATGATCCACAAGGTCTGGAAACAAAATTTCGTTTATCAATGCTGACAAATTTTATTAAAAAATTAAATCCAGTATCTATTATTAATAATCAAAAATCTCCATTACGCATTGAGCGTAAAAAATTCTATCTGTCAAGCGAGTCTAATAATATATTCAATGGTTGCAAAATGATATTGGGAAACATCAAAAAGAATATTTACGAGTATGAAACAGATGGTTTGATATTTACGCCTTCTAATCTACCGGTAGGTGTTAATGGTATAGATGAACGTCCTGGAAAACCAATGAAAAAAACATGGGAACACTCGTTTAAATGGAAACCACAAGAATTTAATACAATCGATTTCCTTGTAACAATTAAAAAGGATGAAAATGGTGAAGATTTAATACAAAACTTGTTTAAAACAGGCAAAGACATGGGTAATATTTCCCAATTAAAACAATACAAAACAGTGGTATTAAGAGTTGGGTTTGATGAGAAACAACACGGTTACATAAACCCATGTCAAAATGTTATTGATGATAGTTATGATGATATTGAAAATAAAGATAAGAACGATAATTATCGTCCTTTACAATTTTATCCTACTAATCCAGTTGATAATGAAGCTGGTATATGTAATATTTATTTAACAGAAAGTAATACTGGAGACAAAATCATGTTAACTGAAGAAAATGAAATTATTGAAAATAATACTATTGTTGAATTCAAATATGATAAAACAAAAGATAAAGGATGGAATTGGATCCCATTAAAAGTTAGATATGATAAAACTGCAGAATTTAGAGGGGGAGGACGCAATTATGGTAATCCATATCACGTTGCTAATAGTAATTGGCACACTATTCATAATCCTATAACGGAAGAAATGATTACTACTGGAAATGATATACCAGACGATATTGAAGACAGTGATGTCTATTATAGAAACAGTAGAAGAATCATTGGTACAAATTCTTTAAAAGATTTTCATAATAAAGTTGTTAAAAAAATGCTTATAACAAATGTAAGTGAAAAAGGAAATACTTTGATTGATTTGGCTGTTGGTAAAGGGGGTGATCTTTCAAAATGGATTTCTTCGGGATTAAAATTCGTATTAGGCATCGATATATCCCGTGATAATATTGAAAATCGTAAAGATGGTATATGTGCAAGATATCTTAATTATAAAAAGAAAAATAAATATATTCCAAAAGGTTTATTCGTTCATGGCAACGGTTCTGTTAATATAAGAAACACTGATGGTATATACACCGACAAAGATAAACAGATTGTGAAAGCTGTCTTTGGTGAAGGTGCTAAAGATGTTAAAGAATTAGGAAAAGGTGTTTATAATGCATATGGTATTGGCGAGGAAGGATTTGATATATGTTCGATACAATTCGCACTGCATTATATGTTCGAAGATCAACAAACCCTTCAAAATTTTCTTCGAAACGTCAGTGAAACAACTAAAGTGGGTGGATATTTTATTGGTACAAGTTACGATGGACATATTATGTATGATAAATTACTAACCAAAAAAAAAGGCGAGTCGGTTGTTATTGTTGAAAATGATATTAAATTGTGGGAGGTCACTAAAAGATATGATCGTGATCGTTTTAATGACGATAGTTCTTGTGTAGGTTATGCAATTGATGTATATCAAGATTCTATTAATAAAATGGCCAGAGAATATCTGGTTAATTATAAATATCTTACACGAATATTAGAAAATTACGGATTTGTTTTAGCCCCGTTAGAAGAAATAAATAAAAAGAATTTACCTTCAAACACTGGACTATTCAGCGATATATTTAAAAAATTAGAAAGTGATATTAAGAAAAAAAAGAAAAATAAGGAATATGGAGATGCTGCAAACATGACCGTTGGTGAAAAGAAAATATCCTTCTTAAATAGATATTTTATATATAAAAAAATTAGAAATGTAAATGCTAAGGAGGTTGCTATGGGTTTATTAAATCAAACTTATGATGATGAGTTAGCAGAAAATGAAAAAACAAATGATATTAAAAGTGCTATAAAAGATGATGATGTTGAAATAATAACAACTGATAATACAAATAAACTTATTAATAAATCTCAAGTAGAAAAGACAAAAGATACAGAAACAGTAGAACCCGAAACAGTAGAACCCGAAACAGTAGAATCCGAAACAACAATTAAACCGAAAATTAAACGGAAGCGTAAAAAATTACTTATTAAAGATTAAATATAAATAAACCAAATATTAGTTATAGATTAAACAATCTAAATATTTATTTTTTTATTACTTAATGAGTTATTTTCAATTACCAAGTTTACCATACAACAATAATATTATTTTATCATTAAATGATGCGTCTTCGAATAATGATAATAACAGTGCAGTAATTATAAATAGAACTTTAGTAACATATTTAAAAAAAATAAAATCAGATATTGAAAATTATTCAAATGAATGGGATAATTATAAAAAATATATCAATCCGTATGAATATATTCATACAAATGTACCAAATTTAAATATGTCTGTTAGTAAACACAAACCTTTATCCAGGTCTTATTACAAAATGATCGAAATATGTTATCTATTAGATATTATTAAAGACTTACCCAAAACATGTAATACATTTCATTTAGCCGAAGGCCCGGGCGGATTTATAGAAGCTCTATGTTACATGCGAAAAAATAAAAACGACTGTTATATCGGTATGACTTTAATAGATAATGATATAAATGTACCATCTTGGAAAAAAAGTCAAATTTTTTTAAAAAATAATAAGAATGTTTTTATTGAAAACGGAAAAGATAACACTGGTGATATAATGAAGAAAATTAACTTACTCTATTGTTTTGAAAAATATGGTAATAGCATGGATCTAATAACGGGAGACGGTGGTTTTGATTTTTCAATTGATTTTAATAAACAAGAAACTATTAGTTCAAAAATAATATTTAGTCAAATTGCCTTTACTGTTGCAATTCAGAAAAAAGGCGGTTGTTGTATTTTGAAGTTTTTCGACACATTCACAAAAATATCCATAGATATGATACACTTACTATCATTACTTTATAAAGAAGTATTTTTCGTTAAACCAAATACCAGTAGATACGCTAATTCTGAAAAATATATTATTTGTAAAAATTTTAGATTAAATGATAGTAAAAATTTAGTTGATGCTTTTGCTGATATTATGGATAATTTTGATAATATAGAATTAACAAGCATTTTAAATCTGGAATATCCATCATTTTATTTAAATAAAATAGAAGAGTTTAATGCTATTTTCGGACAACAACAAATTGAAACTATTGCACAAACATTAAATCTAATTAACAACAAAAAAAATATAGAAAATATGAAAAAAAATCATATTCAAAAGTCTATTGTTTGGTGTCAAAAACATAACATTCCTTTTAATAATTTTTAATTAATAGAAAAAAAAATAACATATGTATATGCAAAAAAAATAACATTAATAAAATAATTACTTTATTAAGTTAATTGATTTTATTAATTTTATTGAGTTTAATATATAAATTATGACTGAAAAAATACCCAAACGAATTATAATCGTTCCTTATCGTGATCGCGAAAAACATAAAGAAATATTTTTAGAGAGAATGAATAATTATTTAAAGGATTATGATGACTGGGAATTATATTTTTCACACCAATGCGACAAACGTCCTTTCAATCGCGGTGCAAGTAGAAATATTGGTTTTCTTGCAATGAAAGTAAAATATCCAAATAATTATAAAGATATTACATTTATTTTTCAGGATGTTGATACGTTGCCTGTTATAAATGACTATTTTCCCTATGACACAAAAGACAGTATTGTTGCTCATTATTATGGGTTTAATTTTGCGTTAGGTGGCATTGTTGTTATTAAAGGCAAAGATTTTGAAAAAATTAAAGGGTATCCTAATTTTTGGGGATGGGGTTTTGAAGATAATATTTTATATAAAAAATGCCTTATTAACGATTTACTTGTAGACAGAAGTATTTTTATAGAAAATAAAAATAAAGAAACTCGAGATAAATATATTACTCGTTTAGATGGTGATGAAACGAAACGCATCCTTACAAAAGAAGAGCCATATCGTCAAGCCGAGAATAACTATGATGATATTACAGATTTAAAAAATGTTACATTTACAATTAATAATCAATTTATTAATATTACATCTTTTGAGCCGAAAGTTCCTCATTATGAACGAACATATTATATTCGTGATAATGCCATTCACGGTCAAAGGGTACGGGGACACCGTGGATATATGGGTCAAAACTGGGGAAAATGGATGAGAGACGTTTCAAACATAAAAAAAAATAAAAAAAAATAAAAAAATTATAGTAAAATTGAATTAAATAATATATTATTTATTACAATATTAATAATATGGGATCTATATTTTGTAAATGTTTTAGAAATAAAAAATGCAAGTATTGTGGTATTAGTGAATCATACTTTTCATCTATTGAACATCGTAACAGACCTTCTTGTAGAATGAGTCCAAACAAACCATTTATTGATAACGATAATTTAGGTTTTCAATATAGTTCCTCACAATCTTATCCAGGATTAAATAATCAACGTAGAAGAGTAAATGGTTATCATAAATTTGAATAAATTATTTATGTTTAGCTTTTATGTGTATTTCTAATTGTTTCATGCTTGTAAATGTGTCTTTTCCACAAGTTTTACAAACGGCATTTTTCTTAGATTCTTCTTTTTGTTTTTTTTTTATCTTGTTTTTTTTTTATTAACTCGTCGATACGTTTACGCTCTTCCACTTGTTTCAATTTGTTTTTCTTATTTAAAATAATTTGTTTTATTAATAATATATAC
>MDTA01113675.1_pt1 | contig 10809 bp, 8 predicted proteins | sample 811151 | NCBI WGS metagenome assembly MDTA01 (sample SAMN05326648, study PRJNA326480) | marine metagenome | isolation source: seawater | place: Indian Ocean: South | collected 2010 | reverse complement strand
CCGCTCGACTTGCATGTGTTAGGCCTGCCGCCAGCGTTCGTTCTGAGCCAGGATCAAACTCTCAAGTTTAAAGCATAATTTTGCTTTCATGACAGTTGTCCTTGCACATATCTAGACCAAATCATCCGATTTGATTTAATATCATTGCTTGAATGTACAATTAACAAAGTTAACTGGCACCCAAACAGTGAAGCTGACTAACTAAATAATCGATGCACAAACATCTATTAGCCGATATGAACCAGGCTTCCTGTCGACTCTATCGACCAAACCACCCTCATATCTCTTCAGAAATATGTTATTTTCAAAGAGCGACACGAATTAGCCAAACTTTCTTTTTTCAAAAGTTCAACATAACATCCTTGCCAAGTGCCAAACGTGATAGGTTCACGCTCAGCCCTGTATGTTTAGGTATAATTTGTGCTGGTTGCAAGCCCTTTTTTCGAAAAACAGAATATTTCTACCATTATTTTCAAAAATAAAGCTGCCATAAACCCGTCTTTATACCTAAAACCAAGTTATAAATTCCGATAATCTAAAAGTGATTGGCCCGAGGTGGATCGTCTCGACTGGTTAACTCCCTGAAAATATTATAAAAAACACGATTTTCTCTGACTCATTAAGAAAATTCCTATTCTAATGCATATTTGATCTTCGAGGGGCCTCGGAAATGGTCATTTCACCAAGAGATTCGTTCACAATTAGTGATGCCCCCTCTGAAATATGTCCCGATAGGATACCATCTGCTATCTTATCTTGAATTTTACCTTGCAAAAGCCTTTTCAGGGGCCGAGCCCCATACTCAGAACTATAACCGTGCTCAGCAAGCCAGTCCTTTGCGTTATCGGACAACTGAAGACTTATATTTTTATCCACTAGCCTGAAGTTTATTCTATCCATTTGCACATCTACTATAGACCGCAAATCATTTCGGGAAAGCTTCTCAAAAACTATAATGTCATCCAACCTATTTAGAAATTCTGGCCTAAAGTAATCTTTTGTTTTTTTCATGATTTTGTCTGCCACAAGTGAACGACTTTCATCATTGTAATTGGCGTATGCTTCAGCTCCTAAGTTTGATGTCAAGATTATAATTGTATTCTTAAAATCAACAACCATCCCCTTACTATCGGTTAGACGCCCTTCGTCCAATACTTGAAGGAGCACATTATATACGTCGCCATGGGCTTTTTCTAACTCATCAAAAAGTAATACTTGATATGGCCTTCTCCTAACTGCTTCGGTTAACACTCCACCTTCATCATATCCGACGTAGCCTGGAGGAGCCCCTATCAAACGAGCGACGGAATGCTTTTCCATATATTCGGACATATCTATCCGGGTAAGCGACAAAGGATCGTCAAAGAGGTAAGAGGCCAACGCCTTGGTAAGTTCTGTCTTGCCAACACCTGTCGGCCCCATAAACAAAAAGCTTCCAAGAGGTCGGCCTAGATCATTTAAACCCACCTTTGCACGCCTGACTGCGCGCGAAATTGATTGTATTGCATTTTTTTGACCAATCACGGTCTCCATAAGTATCTTTTCCATATTTATCAACCGAGACTTTTCTCCTGCTAAAATCTTCTCAGTGGTGATACCAGTCCACCGTTCTACAACTCCTGCAATGTGTTCGGGCAACACGTTCTCCAAAACCATCTTTGCTTTTTCATCATCCAACTTTTTTAGTATGTCTTGGTATTTTGGAATCACACCATATGAAAGCTCTCCAGCTTTCGCCAAATCACCGACGCGCTTTGCTGCGTCTAGCTCTATCCTCGCGTTCTCAAGTTTTTCCTTTATTTCCCTGACTTTAGATAGTTTATCTCTTTCTGCCTGCCACGATTTGGATAATTTTTCCGATTTTTTCTTCAATTGATCTAAATCTCTGACTATTTGCTCTAACCTCTTTCTCGACTCCGAATCCAACTCTTTCTCTAAAGCAGTGATCTCGATCTGCCGTTGCATAATTTCCCTGTCCAACGCATCGAGCTCTTCCGGTTTGCTATCCACTTCCATTCTTAGTCGACTAGCAGACTCATCAACGAGGTCTATAGCTTTATCAGGAAGTTGTCTGTCTGAAATATACCTGTCTGATAGAGTAGCCGCCGCAACTAAAGATGAATCTGAAATTCTTACTCCGTGATGAAGTTCGTATTTATCTTTTATTCCCCTCAAAATTGAAATTGTATCGGTAACAGATGGTGGATCGATCTGAATAGGTTGAAACCGACGGGCTAATGCTGCGTCTTTTTCAACATATTTTCGGTACTCGTCTATGGTGGTAGCAGAAACACAGCGCAAATCTCCCCTTGCCAAACTTGGCTTCAACAAATTTGAAGCATCCATAGCTCCCTCTGATTTTCCTGCCCCTACTAAAGTATGCATCTCATCGATAAAAAGTATAATTTCCCCATCTGCTCGTTCTATATCTGTTAAAAGAGCCTTCAATCTTTCCTCAAATTCACCCCTATATTTTGCGCCCGCAATGAGTAGACCTAAGTCTAATGCCAACAATCTCTTTTTCGCTAACGATTCAGGGATATCACCGTGAGCGATACGCAATGCAATCCCTTCAGCGATCGCAGTTTTTCCAACCCCCGGAGCCCCAATAAGTACTGGATTGTTTTTGGTCCTGCGGCTCAATACCTGCATTGCGCGTCTTATTTCTTCATCTCGGCCTATGATTGGATCAATTTTTCCCATGCTAGCCCTCTTGGTTAAATCATGAGTAAATTTCTCCAAGGCGTCAAAACTCGCTTCGCCATTTGGCCCCTCGATTGTACGATTTTTTCTAACTTCAGCTATCGCAGCTGACAAGGACGCCTCTGTAACGCCACAATCTTTTAACATGTCAGAGACTTTTGACTTTGCCGACGAAAGTGCGAGTAGTAAAATGTCAATGGCTATAAACTTATCATTTCTTTCTTTCGCCAACTTTTCAGCTTCGGTTAACAAGTCTTGAAAAGATTGGTCCAAAATAATTTGATTTTGATCTAATACTTTGGGAATTGTATCCAAAGATTTCGCCAAGATAATCTCTAGTTTACTTATATCCCCTTTCGCCAATTCGATAATCCTAGACGGTAGACCGCTTGGCTCTTTTAATAATTGCGATAACAAGTGCTCTGGTAGCAGCCTTTGGTGGGCTAAACTTGATGCAAACTTATGTGCTTTCTGAAGACAATATGTTGCTTGTTCTGTAAAATTTTCTAGGTTCATACTCTCTTGTCGCCCAGCTTTCCTATCTTAGCGCTCCTTACTTGGTTATACTCACAGTATTAACGTGTGCATTTTTACAAAATATGCAACCTTTGAGTGCAAAAAATCTTGTTTTATGTCTTACAGTGTGCAATCACGGCATGCATCGAAGGGGAACAAGAGGTTCAGATTATTTATGAATTTCAGTAGTGATAATATTATAGTGGCGTTAGACCTTCCCAAAGTCCAAGATGCCGAAGTTCTTGTTGAGGCTCTTGGAGATAAAATTTCTTTTTACAAAATAGGACTGGCGTTAATCCCGATGGGAGGATTCCAATTAGCAACAAAACTAAAATCGTTGGGTAAAAAAGTTTTTTTAGACCTTAAATTATTTGATATTAGCAAAACGATAGAAAATTCCGTCAGGAATCTTCAAAATCTGAAAGTTGACTTTTTGACTGTGCACGGTGATCCACAAGTCGTTCGAGCAGCTGCGAGAGTACGCAGTGACGGAAATATGAAGATCTTGGCGGTAACTTTACTCACAAGCTTGGATAGAGCAGATCTATCAGAATGTTTGCTGAAAAAAGGCGATATTACCAGTTTGGTAATTGAAAGAGCCCGCCGGGCCTTGTTAGCCGGCGCTGATGGCGTTATCGCATCACCACTGGAAGCAAAAAAAATAAGACTACTTGATGAATCTAAAGGCAAGTTGATTATAACTCCTGGAGTAAGGCCGTACGGATTTGAGAAAAACGATCAAAAACGAGTCCTAACACCTAATCAAGCTTTAAAGAATGGTGCAGATTACATTGTGATAGGTCGACCCGTTTACGAAGCCCGGAGGCCGCTGGAGGTAGTAACAAACCTAATACAAAAGCTGACCGTATAAAACAATGACCGACAGTCAAGTTCCACGAGCAAAAAGCTTTCAACTATGTCGAAACTGTTTTAATATTTCCGAGGACAGGGGTTTTGGGAGATGCACGAAATGTTTTTCCCCTCGGATAGTATGCCATAAAGAATTACTAGAACTTAACATTGCCCATGTTGACTGTGATGCTTTCTATGCATCAATAGAAAAACTGGAAAATCCGGAACTACAAAACTATCCAGTCATAGTTGGTGGTAGTCATCGAGGAGTAGTTGCCACCTGTTGTTACCTTGCAAGGGTCTACGGTGTTCGCTCGGCAATGCCCATGATAGAAGCAAAAAAGATTTGTCCGGAGGCCATAATTATTCCCCCAAGAATAAGTTTTTACAAGGCAATTAGTCAAAAAATAAAGATGAAACTAATGACTTTGAGTCCTTCAGTAGAATTTGTATCTATTGATGAGGCCTACATTGATCTGTCAGGAACATCTCAGCTTCATAAAATGCCACCCGCTGCAATGCTTGCAAGAGTTGCAAAAGATATCGAAGTTTCATTAGGTCTTACTGTTTCCATTGGTTTGAGTCACAACAAACTTTTAGCAAAAATGGCTTCTGAGGAAGAAAAACCTCAGGGGTTTTCTATAATTGGGAAATGTGACTTTGAAGCCATTCTACTCAAAAAACATATAAAAATGATTCCCGGAATTGGGCCACAAACTATAGCCAAGTTTGAAAAATATGAAGTACGCATTGTAAGCGACCTTCTTAAATTCCAGAAGGATGAGCTAAATTTGATGTTTGGCTCGTTTGGCAAAAAGTTATGGTATCTTGCCCGAGGAATCGATGAACGCAAGGTCCTTTCCAAAAAACAAATAAAGTCATTGTCATGTGAGAAAACTCTGACTGTAGATGAAGGACGCTTCGAAGTTCTCCAAAGCGTCTTGTGGACACAGTGCGAAAAAATTGCTCAAAAAGCTAAGGATAAAAATTTAGTGCCTCAAACAATAAAACTAAAGCTTAAAAGATCTAATTTTAAATTGTTGGTGATTTCCAGTCGTAACGAACCATGTACCAATTCAGCAGAAATTATGTTCCAAATTCTAGTAAAATTACTTATTCCAAAACTTTCAAAAGGACCCTTCAGACTGATTGGTATTTCTATTTCGCAATTCATGAATAAGCCTCAAGGCGCTTACTCAAAAGACCTTTTTAATACACAATCAACTGTCCCTCCCTCAACAGAAGCAGTTATTGATGACATAAGAAGAAAATATGGAGCGCGGGCAATAATTAAAGGCCGATCCCTTTTATCAGAGACCTGAACTTTTACTGCTAACATAAAAGTCACGAGATTAAATGCCCAAAACTATTAAACCTTAAAAAAGAGACTATAATACTTCTTAAACGCTTTTTTATGTCTACATATCCTTCATGAGGTCTAAAGTTAGCCTCATTCATGTAGAGAGACCTATCAAGCTCTACTTGTATAACGTGGATATTTGACAAAGGCGTGCCATAATTTTGTGTAATAAAGCCCCCAGAAAATGGATTGTTCATCTCAACACGGAACCCAGCACCAACAAACAAGTCATATACCTTTTTAACCAACAGTGGATGACAGGATGCACCAAAACAATCCCCTAATATAACCTGTGGTAATCTTGTGTGGTTTTTGTCGGAGTTTTGAATACTGTTATGAGGCATTGAGTGAAAATCTACTAGCACAGATAAACCAAATTTTTGAATCGATTTGTCAATAATGTCTTTCAATTTTTCGTGATAAGGAAAATAATAGTTCTTCAATCTGTAATTCGCCTCTGGCAACGATATCTTTTTCTTGTAAATCTCTTTTCCATTTCCAACCAATCTTGGAATGACCCCTAAACCTGCAGCTATCCTTGGTGTAATTAAAGTTTTCTTTAGTCCCTTAATTATCTTTGGGTCCATCTCATGAGAAGCTCTATTAACATCTACAAATGCCCGAGGAAATGTAGCTTCCATCAGAACACACCCAAATTCTGTTACGAAATCTAATAAATTATCAACATAACAATCCTCCGATAGCCTAATTTCATCCCAACTCAGCCTAGTTTCCTTGAGAAATTTACTTTCATAAAGACGCCCTGAATGAGGACTATTAAAAATAATGGGAGAATTAATGATTTTAGGAAGATGGCAGTTGTACGCCTTTATCATTTTATTTAACTTTCGGCTGCAAATTATCGAGTCAGCTAAAAAAAGCTTGAACCTTAACGTAAGTCCTTTTATACCCTATCATTCTTGAAAGTAAAATGGGATTGATGCCATATTTTATTTCGGGCGTATAGCTCAGCGGGAGAGCACTTCGTTGACATCGAAGGGGTCACTGGTTCAATCCCAGTTACGCCCACCAATTTAAATTACTAGTTGTATTAAGTTTAAGTCTGGGCTAGGACATTTACAACACAAAAAGGACACGTGCTATGAAGGTTAAAAACTCACTTCGGTCTCTAAAACAGCGTCATCGGGATTGTCGAGTTGTTCGAAGAAAAGGACGGCTCTACGTGATAAATAAAACTCAGCGCCGCTTTAAAGCGAGACAAGGTTAAAATTAATAAAAAAGTGAAGATAACTCCCAAGATAATGCGCTTAAAAACGAAGATGCGACCTTTTCAAGTCAGCTACCGTACTGCAGCCCATTAGTTTCATGTCACGTATAATTTCAGCTTGGAGATTACTTAGGGCTCGCTCTACTCCCAACTGACCAGCACCCGCCAAAGCATAAAGATATAATCGGCCGCCAGAACAAGCTTTTGCTCCAGCTGCCAGCGCTTTTAAAACGTGTGTCCCTCTTTGTATTCCTCCTTCACAAATGACATCAATTTTGTGTCCAACAGCATCAACAATTTCCATAAGCTGATCAAAAGGGGCACATGCTCCATCCAATTGACGTCCACCGTGATTAGAAACCATTATTCCCGTACAACCAATATCAACTGCTCGCTTGGCATCCTCAACACTCATGACACCCTTTAAAGCAAAATGTCCACCCCACTCTGCACATAATCGCTCAGCATCTTTCCAGTTCATTGATTGGTCCAACATAGTTGAAAAATACTCTCCAATTGAAGTAACGGTGCTTGTCCCTGCTCCAACGTGATCTTTTAAATGTGGAAGTTCAAATTTTGGCTTTGTCAAATAATTAATGCCCCAACTCGGTTTGAGTACAAAACTTAACGCCCCCGACAAGGAAAGCTTGGGCGGAATCGTGAAGCCTGTCCTCAAATCTCTCTCTCGATTTCCTCCAGTAATTGTATCCACGGTCAAGGCTAACACATCAAACTTAGCTTCTCTCGCTCGGTCAAGCATATTTGAGTTTAGACCCCGGTCTTTATGAAAATAAAATTGAAACATTTTAGGCGTATCTATTAGATTTCCAATTTCTTCAACACTAACGGTACTGAGAGATGATATTCCAAACATTGTACCAAACTTTTGAGCAGCTTTGGCTACAGCTCTCTCACCATCATGGTGAAAAAGTCTTTGAAGAGCGGTCGGAGCACAATATAGTGGGAGATCAAGTTTTCTACCAAAAACTGTTGTAGAAAGATCAATATTCTCCACTCCTGCCAAAACGTTGGGAATTAAATAAACGTCGTTAAATGACTCTGTATTTCGCCGATATGTTACTTCATCATCAGCAGCTCCATCGATATAATTAAATATTGGTGACGGAAGCCTCTGCTTCGCAAGATTTCTAAAATCAGAATAATTGTGACAATCTTTTAATTTCATAAAATATAACTACCTGTTTCTATACTGAATTGATTTTTTCTTGTTGAAAAACTCCTTAAAATATTTACTAACTTACATCAACGCTTGAGGATGTAAACTGCGTTAAAAAAATAACATAGGAATTTTGAGCCTCCAAGTCTTAGTATTTGACTTGTGCAATCCATAAAACAAAGAGGTATTAAATTGAAAAACAACTCAATTTTCAATATTGAAAAATCTCTTTCGAGTATAAAAACCCAAACAAATGCGCCCGTCCATCTGTGGAATCAAAAGTTTTGTGGAAACCTCGACATTCGGATTGCTAGGGATGGAACTTGGTTCCATGAAGGTTCAAAAATTAATAGACCTAAACTTGTTAAGTTATTTTCAAGCATACTGAAAAGAGAAGGTAATGATTATTTCTTAGTAACTCCAATGGAAAAGATTGGGATTAAAGTTGATGATGCACCTTTTCTCGTGAATTCTATCAATACTACCGGAACAGGCAAAAGACAGAACATTTTATTTACAACAAATATTGGTGAAACTATTATAGTTAGTGATGATAATCTTTTAAGAATGGAGTTTAATCATAAAACAAACGAACCTTCGCCCTACGTTACAGTCAGACGAAACCTCGAAGGGCTAATCGACCGAAAAACATTTTATCGATTGGTAGATTTGGGAACCATAGAGCACTATGATGGCGATTCCTGGTTTGGGGTGTGGTCTAAAAATACTTTTTTCCCGATAACTTTACAAAAAAATCTCGTAGACTAAGTCTTTTGATTAATTTAGGTAGGCACTAAATTCTTCTAAAATAGTTTGATATACCGGCCTCTTAAATGAAACGATCGAATCAACTAACTGTTTTTTGTTCGACCACCGCCACCGAGAAAATTCTGGGTTTTGAGTATGGATATTGATACTTGACTCATTTCCTAAAAATTTGAAAAGAAACCACTTTTGCTTTTGACCTTTGTATCTTCCGTCCCAGAGAAACGGAATTAGGGTTTTTGGCAAATCGTATTTTACCCAATCCTTTGAGGTAGCTAACAATTGGATATCCCCTCGATCGATTGATGTTTCTTCCTTAAGTTCCCGGAATGCAGCTTCCAGCGGATCTTCACCTTCGTTTATACCACCTTGGGGCATCTGCCAAGCAGTGGAAGTAAAATCCAACCTTTGTGCTGTGAAAAACTTTTTTTTCTCATTTATCAGCATCAAACCTACACAGCTTCTATAATCACCTTCCAATTTAACAACCATTACAAATCTTCATTTTCCTGAAAAATACTTAAGCTTTTCAAAATATCTAAAGCATAAGCGATCTGATAGTCCTCTAGCCTCCTGATGATAGACTCTTCTTGTTTTTGAATATCGAACTCTAATTGCTTTTTCTCCTCATCAGACAAGCTATCGTTTTCAAGGGCACCCTTTAAATCAGACTCATTAAGCCGTTTTCTTTCAACTTTTTTTGTTTCAATATTATCATCATTCACCCTAGGTCTCTGCTCTACGACTATGTCTGGAACTACGCCTAGTGATTGAATTGAGCGACCGGAGGGCGTATAATATCGGGCTGTGGTCAATCTCATCGCCCCCTCCTTACCTATTGGTAAAATCGACTGAACAGATCCCTTTCCAAAACTCTTTGTGCCAATTATAATTGCACGCTTATGATCTTGCAAAGCTCCTGCGACTATTTCTGAAGCCGAAGCTGAACCTCCGTTGATTAGAATCGCTATAGGTTTGCCAGCAGTTATATCACCCTTCGAGGCATTATACCGATCACCTTCCCCTAGCTTTCTACCACGAGTAGATACGATTTCGCCTTTTTCTAAAAACATATCGCTTACAGAAATAGCTTCAGAAAGCAACCCCCCCGGGTTATTTCGTAGATCCACGATAAAGCCACCAACATTTTCAATACCGGCCATGACTTCTATTTGTTCTTCTATTCCTTCCATAATATTTGGGGTTGTCTGTTCGTTAAAAGTTGAAATTCTAACTATTATTATATTCTCTTCTGTCCTAACCCTTGCCGCTGTTAACTTAATTGTATCTCTGATTATAACAACTTCGAAAGGATCTTTATCGAGATCTCGTACGATGGTCAGCACTATTTCTGATCCAACTGGACCTCTCATTTTGTCTACGGCCTCCCCTAGCGTTAAACCCAATGTTGGCTCACCATCAACATAAGTAATAAAATCTCCTGCCTGTATACCTGCCTCAAACGCCGGTGTACCATCCATTGGGGAAACCACTTTTACAAAGCCATCCTCTTGAGTAACTTCTATTCCCAAACCTCCAAAAGCTCCTTTTGTATCTACTTGCATGTCTTCAAAATTTTCCGGTGGCAAATATCCCGAATGTGGGTCAAGGGATGACAGCATACCATCTATTGCAGCTCTTATTAAATCCTTACTATCGACACTCTCTACGTAGGTAGATCTGACACGGTCAAAAACCTCTCCAAATAAATTCAATTGCTCATAAATTTCTTTTCGTTCCTCAGATGTCTGAGCAGCGGTCTTCGTAACTATCATACCATTAACTAGAAAACTTAATAGAAATGTAGAAAGGAAGATTCTATAAAAATAATTGCTCATAATTTTGCCTTTCTAATTTTTCATTTTTTTGTGACCAATTCAACGTATCACTTTTCAGAGTTTAGTTACGAGATATGCCAGAAAGAGTAAATGATTAATCAGCCTTAAAATTGCTTTAAAGAGATCTTTATATCTATTTATGGTATCTTTATCTATCTAATCCAATACTGACGTTCGTTTTATTTCAATCAGAGACTCGCCTGTCATTTCTATTGGCTTTTCTATCCCCATTATATCAAGAACGGTGGGAGCAATATCCTTGAGAGCGCCATCACCTACCAAAATTGAAGTGCCAAACCCCATTACAATAAATGGGACGAGGTTAAGGGTGTGAGCTGTGTGAGGCGACTGATTCTTATCATCATACATT
>MDTA01165912.1_pt1 | contig 10810 bp, 11 predicted proteins | sample 811151 | NCBI WGS metagenome assembly MDTA01 (sample SAMN05326648, study PRJNA326480) | marine metagenome | isolation source: seawater | place: Indian Ocean: South | collected 2010 | reverse complement strand
TTGCAAGTAAAAAAATACCAAAAGAAAAAAAATTTAGTCATATGGATTATCAGCTTTTTTAAATATTATTTTTATTGGAAGACCATTTAATCTAAAATTTTTTTTTAGAGTGTTAATTAAATATTTTTTATATTGCTCTTTTAAATTTTTAGGAAAATTTGTAAAAATATTAAATTTTGGAGGTCCAATATCTACTTGCGTTAAATATTTAAGCTTTACTAATTTACCATTATGAAGCGGTGGTGGAGTTTTGTTTACAGTTTTTTTAAGCCACTCATTTAGAACACTTGTTTTAATTCTTTTTCTCCAGCAAAAAATTTGACTGTTAATTCCATTTTTAAGGTTATTAAAACCAATTCTCTTTAGTGCTGAAATAAAGAATATTGGCATATCTAAAATTTGTGGATTTAAGTCATAAATTTTTTTCTTTATTAAATTGTATGATTTATCTGGGTAGCTATCAATTTTATTTATGACAAGTAACATACATCTTTTTTCATTATAAACCAAATCAATAATTTTTGAGTGTAATCGTTCGTAAAAATCATTAATATCCATTATAATTATTATCATTTGGCATAATCTTATTTTCCTTAGAGTTTCATTCAGTGCAAGTTTATTAATTTTTAGTTTCTTCTCATCAGATTTATTAAACCCAGCTGTATCAAAAAATTTTAAATTTGAGTTTTTAATTTGAATTTCTGTTTCCACTGTATCTCTAGTTAAATTTGCTTGCGAGCCTGTCATTGAAATTTTTTTTCCTTTTAAAGAGTTTATGAGTGTAGATTTTCCTGAATTTACTTTACCAACAACTGCTATCGAAAAATCAAAATCTAGCAAACTTTCATTTTTTTCAACACTGATTAAATCAAACAAGAAAAATTTTAATTCATCGATATTCTGATGATGAGCAGATGATACTAGAAAAGGCTGGCCTAAACCTAATTTACTGCATTCTTCAATAATAAATTTATTTATTTTACCTTCAGTTTTATTTATTACTAAAATGACCTTTTTGTTTAATTTTCTTATTTTATCAATTATTTCGAAGTCTTCACTAGTAAGTTCCATCTTTCCGTCAATTACTAGAAGAATTATGTCAGTTTCTTCAAAATATTTTAGGGAATTTTGATTAACTTCTTGATCAAACTTTTCACTAGATTTTTTAATACCTGCAGTGTCGTACAAAAAAAAAAATTTTTCAAGGAACGAGACTTTTCCGACTCTTACATCCCTTGTTAATCCAGGATAATTATCCACCAGGGCTAATTTTTTTCCAATCATAGCATTAAAAAGAGAAGATTTACCAACATTAGGTCTTCCTGCTATTATAATTTTTTTTGACATTTTTACTCAAAGATAAACATTTCACCTTTAGAAGTAACTAAGAAAATTCTTTTATCTACTTGAAATGGACTTAAAACAAAATTCTCAGAGTATCGTAATTTACTTAATATTTTTCCAGTATATGGTGATAGTGAAATAACAGATCCATCTGAGCTTGCCAATAATAATTTATTTGAAGTTAACATAGGACCTCTCCAAAAAATCTCTCCTTCCTTATTTTTTTGCCTAAGTTGAACAGCCCAAATTAATTTTCCAGTTTTTTTTTCTAAACAAAGTAATTTTCCTGTTATATCCAAGACATAAATAATTTCTCCAGTAATTATAAATGGATTTATAGATGAAAATTTTAAGTTCCATAATTTCTTTCCATCTTTAATTCTGTAAACAAAAAAATTATCTGAAAATGTTGGAACATAAACTAAGTTATCTTCAATTGTTAATGGAGATTGAATATCATTAACAATATTTCTATTAAAAAAATTTCCTGACATTGCAGAATCAAACCATAGGATATTACCATTATTATGATCAAGTGCATAAATTTCACCTGAAGAATATGAAACAACAACAGTATTTTCAAAAACTGCTGGTTTTGCACCGCCAATAATTGAAACCTCCTCAATACTCCCAACATGTGACCAGTTCAATTCTCCTGAATCTAAATCTAGACATAAGAGCTGATTATCATCGGAGACTGCAAATATTTTATTTTTAAAAATTGTAGGTGGTCTAGAAAATTGTCCTACAAATTTTTTTTTCCATTTAACCTTACCATTTTTTAAGTCAATTGAATATAAATTACCAAGTCCAGTTGTAATTATTAACTCATTATCACTTACAGAAAGCCCTCCAATAAAACTTAAACTTTCATCTTTCTCTTCTTCTAAAGAAATTTTCCAAATGACCTTGCCATTAATTAAGTCTTTTGAAAAAATATTGAATTCACTGTCTGAAAAATAAATTTTATTTGCTATTATTACAGGTTCAACAACATGATTAAATTTTTCAAAGTTAATTTTTGCTAATTTTAATTTTTTTTTTAATTTTAAAGATTCATTACTTTCAAAATGAAATAAATGATTTCTTACATTTTGATGCTGTTGAGGCCAAAACTTTACCAGAATTGGAGGAGTTATCTCAATTTTTTTACTGGCTTTTAATATTGTTTTTTCATCAATTTCAAAAACATTCTCTCTTTTTCCTGATAATTTAATATCCTCTTCATCTTCAAAATAACTACAAGAAAAGAGTGTTATTAAAAATAAAAAAAATAAATATCTAGAAAATTTTAAAAGCAAGTTATTTCACCTTCAGAAGATCCAACATATTTCTTGATCTATTTGAAAGAGATGAAGGAGTATTTGGCATTGCAGAGATTGATTCAAAAATCTCAATGGCATTTTTAGTTTCACCTTTTTTTAAAAAAATAAAAGCTTTCAATTCAAGAGCAGATGATTTCCAGATTTTACTGTCTTCTAAAGGTTCTATTTTTTTTATTAAAAGTTCGGGAGAAACCGAATCCATTGAATTTAGTACGTATAAAATAGTTGCAATATCTCTAAATGATTGATCTACAGCATTTCTTTCTAAATCTTTATAAATTTCCAAGCCCTCTTCTAACATGCCGCTTTCTATCATTAAAGATGCTTTTTTCATCTTGGATAATGTTACATAACCATCTGAACCTTTATCTACTATTCTATCTAGAGCTTGGAGTGCTGCATCTATATCCTCTTCTTTTGCTAATTCAACTGCAGCAGTAAAATCATCTCCTAACTGCTGTCTGTTATTTTTTGAGAAATTATCCCAAGTTACATAGCCAGTTGTAGAAAAAACAATTCCGAGGGAAACACTTATAATGTAAGGCAGGAACTTTTTCCAAAGCTTTTCTGTTTTCTCTTGCTTTAAATCCTCGTTAACTTCTCTGATAAATTCGTCTGTCATAAAATTCTTTTATAAATATTGTTATTATCATATAATAAAGTGTTTATAATATTTTAAAAAAAATTTCAATTTTATTGTTGTGAATATTCATCAAAGAAATAAACCAGTAAGTTTTAAAAAAGAAGAAATTAATCAAATAATGGAATTGTATTCTAAGAAAATATCCATAGGTGAATGGAAGGATTACTCAATGACTTTTAAAAATGACTATGCAATTTTTTCAATACATAAATCTTTCAAGCTTGGTCCTACTTTTCAGATTAAGAAAAATAAATATAAAAAACTCTATTCTCTTATTTTCAGAAATAATGTTGTTACAACTTCGTATAACTTAAAAAACCTAATAAATTATCTAAAAAAGCCAAATCTCAAGTTAGTCAAATAATTTTTTCATTCCTGAAGTATAACTTTTGTTTTTTGTTTTTCTTAATCTCTGTATCCCCATAACACCATTGAAAATGTAATCAGTTATTCCAGAATCCCAAATAATTTCAAGATTTCCATCAACAATTTTCCAATTACCACTTTCTCCATTACCATAATTAGATGAAGCTGAACCATCATTTTTTATAATTATAGAAAATTCAGATTGCCATTCATCTAAAGCCAACCATTCTCCTATCCAGGATGTTTTAGATTCAGAAATTGAAAAATATAATAAAGTAAATAAAGTAAATAAAATCTTATTCATATTTCAAACAATTAATTATTTCTAGTTTTTTTTTATCGCAATACTGTGTCCAATTTTCTATTTGTTCTAAAGTTCTAAAACATCCTTCACAAATCTTCTTGTTTGAATCTATTTTACAAACACCAATGCACGGAGATTTTACCAAAATTAAACCAAACTTTCTGTAAAACCATTAATAATATATTGAACAGATAATGCGCCTAATAAAATACCAAATATTTTCTGTAAAATCATAATTAAGGCTTTATTAAAAAAATTAACCGCTAAATGCGAAAGTAGTAAAATTAATGATGTTAAAAATAAAATCAAGATAATTGGTAAAATTTGTTGATTAAAAGTTGTAATAGTTAATTCAATATCTTTTGAAATTAAGATTGATAATGTAATTGCTGATGGTCCAGCAACTAAAGGAATTGATATAGGGAAAACTGCCAGTTCATCAGCATCGTCATTATCAATAATTTTTGAGGCTAGATTCTCTTTTCTTTTTAGCCTTTTTTCAAATACCATTTCAAACGAAATAAAAAGTAAAAATAACCCTCCTACAATTTGAAATGAGCTTATAGATATTCCCATAAAGATCAAAAAATTATTTCCGAATATTGAAAAAAATGTTAATACGATTGTAGTTATTATAAAGACAAACATTGATAACTTCATTATTTTAGAAAATGAATAATCAGCAGTCAAAACAGCAAATACCGGTATTAAAGAGATCGGATCTATTGCTATAAAAGCTTTTATTAAATTTTGAAGAAAAAGATCATGCATAAAAAAAAATTTTATATTTGTTCATTTTATAAATTTACTAATCTTAACAATCTTGAGGAATTAAAAAAAGATTTGGTTATTTTTTTTAAACAAAACAATATCAGAGGAACTATTCTGGTCGGTAATGAAGGTATAAATGGTTCTATATCCCTTAAAAAAGAGATATTTAATAATTTACAAATTTTTTTGGAAAAATTATTATCATGTAAATTATTTTTTAAGATTCAACCTCATAATTTTCATGCATTTCTAAGAATAAAGGTAAAGATAAAAAACGAGATTATTAAACTTGGTGAAATGAATATTGATCCTAAAAAGCTTACTGGAGATTTAATTTCACCAAAATTATGGGATAAAATAGTAAATGATGAAAATTTTGTAATTATAGATACAAGAAATGATTATGAATCTGAAATAGGGAGTTTTAAAAACTCTATTAAAACTAATACAAAAAATTTTACAGAATTCCCAAAATGGTTTAAACGCAATAAAAAAATTCTTGATGATAAAAAAATCGCGATGTTTTGTACAGGCGGTATTCGGTGCGAAAAAGCAAGTAATTTTTTATTAAATAAAGGAATTAAAAATGTGTATCAACTTGAAGGTGGTATAATAAATTATCTTTCAAAAACAAAAAATAGGAACAAAAATTGGCATGGAGAATGTTTTGTATTTGATGAGAGGGTATCAATTAATGATAAGCTTCAAAAAGGAATTTATAGTCAGTGTTTTGCCTGCAGATCACCTGTAACAAAATCTGAAATGAGCTCTTCTTTTTACAAAAAAGGAGTTTCATGTCCACATTGTTATAAAAAAACTTCAAGTAAAAAAAAAGAAGGATTTGAGGAAAGAGAGAGACAAATTAAAATTGCAATTAAAAAAGGTATTAAACATTTAGGTAGTTAATCTGTTCCGATTTTCGGAATAGAAAATTTCTTCATTTTTTCAATTAAAGTTGTTCTATTAATCTTTAAGCTTTCTGATGCTTTTGTAACAGACCCATTGTTTTTTTTTAGCGCTCCTTCTATTAAAACATTTTCAACATCACTTAAATGTCTTCTCAAATCAATTCTATCTAAAAACTCAAACCACTTTTTGTAATGGTTTGGATGTGGAACGGAAAATTCTTCATCAGGTATCTCTTGCACTTCAGTTAGGTTTGAGGTTAATTCCCATAAAGAATTATTCTCATCTTTAGTGTTTGGAAGATTAATCTTTAGCAAATTCTCTTTTACATTTTGTGAACCTATTGTTTTTCCGGGAAAAATTATCGCCGCCCTTTCAATAAGGTTTCTAAGTTCTCTTACATTTCCAGGCCACAAATATTCTTTTAAAGCTGAAAATGCCGATTCATTAAAATTTGGAATAGTCGATCCAGTATTCTTTATCTCTTCTAATATATGTCCAACTAATTCTGGAATATCGTCTTTTCTTTCTGCTAATGTTGGAATTTCAATGGGAAAGACATTAATTCTGTAGAACAAGTCAGCTCTAAACAAACCTTCATCTATTTTTTTTTCAATATTTTGGTGGGTTGCGCAAACTAATCTTATATTTAACTCAATCTCATTTTTACCTCCAACTCTTTGAATTTTTCTTGTTTCTATTGCTCTAAGTAATTTGGCTTGAAGCTGCATTGGCATATCACCAATCTCATCAAGAAACAAAGTACCATTATTAGATGCCTCAAACCTACCTTCACGTCTACTGTCTGCACCTGTAAAAGCTCCTTTTTCATGTCCAAAAAGTTCAGATTCCAACAATTCAGAAGGAATGGCAGCACAATTTACATTAATGAGTTCACCCTTTCTCTTCGATTCTTCATGAATTTCTCTAGCTACAACATCCTTACCACAACCAGTTTCTCCTCTTAAAAGCACTGTAGAGTTGGACTTTGAAACTAATTCAACAAGTTTTTTTAATTCTTTTGTTGCGAAACAACTTCCTTTTATATAACTGTTCATTTTATCTAATAATTTTAATATTCAAATAATGTCAGAAAAATGACAATTTTCAAAATTAAAAAAATTAAAAAAAAAAAAAAGATATAAGTTGTTGATTTAATTGGTTAAAAAAAAAAAATTAAAAAAAAAAAAGATGTTGGTAAGTTTCTTGCTTTTACCTAAACAACAATTTTTACAAGGGTTGGCGAATGAAAGAAATAATTTTACTTAAAGATCATTTTAATGAAGCAGAAATTCTAAATGATTTTTTTAAATCTAAATCACTAGATTCAAGATTACTTGATACTAATAATCTAAAAACATTAAATTTACCAAAATCTTGTTTAATATGCTCTAACAAATTAATGGAAAAAATTGGAGGTAAATCAGATTTACTTAAAATTTCCAGAAATATAGGAAGTACAAATCTAATTGTTTTAAATTCTGATGAAAGCAAATATGAAATTAAAAAAGATCTAGGAGGCGCTTTCTTAGAAATCTCATGTACTAATGTTGATGAGGTAATTATAGAAATTGTCTTTCAAATTATTTCATCAGAAAAATATTCTTTCTCTGATAAAAAAACACACGCATTAATAAATATGGCAAAAAAAGTAGCTAAGACAGATGTAACTGTATTCATTCATGGGCCTACAGGAACTGGGAAAGAAGTTATTTCAAACTTCATTCACCAAAATTCTGAAAGATCTGAAAATCCGTTTGTTGCAATTAATTGTGCTGCAATTCCAGAAAATATGCTAGAAGCAATGCTTTTTGGACATGAAAAAGGTGCTTTTACTGGTGCATCATCAGCAAACAAAGGAATTTTTAGAGCCGCTGATACTGGAACTTTACTCTTGGATGAAATTTCTGAAATGCCACTATCATTACAGGCAAAATTATTAAGAGTTCTTCAGGAAAAAAAAGTTACTCCAATTGGTGGTCAAAGAGATATTGAAGTTGATGTAAGAGTAATCGCAACTACTAATAGAGATATGATTGAAGAAGTTCAAGAAAAGAAATTTCGTGAGGACTTATATTATAGATTAAATGTATTTCCAATAGAAACATCAAATTTATCTGAAAGACCAAATGACATTATTCCAATAAGTATAGCTTTACTTAAAAGACATTGTAGTCTTGAAAACATACCATTGATTTCAAAAGAAGCCCAAAATATTTTAAAGACTTATACTTGGCCAGGAAATGTTCGTGAACTGGAAAACGTTCTACAAAGAGCAATAGTGCTTTGTGAAGACAAAATAATTAACCAAAAAGATATAATGATTGATAGCTCTATAAGTGAAAAACTCTACGCTGATCAAGGTTTAAACAATAACAATAGAAAAGCTGTTCAAGCTTAATAATTTAGGAGAATTAATATGAAACCAAGTGACTTAAAGCCAAATTTAACTAACTTAAAACCTGATTTAATAAACGTAAAAAATAATCAAGGTCAAATAAAAGATCTCCAAGAAGATATTGTTAATCTAACCCCGGAGATAAAAGAAGTTAATAAAAATGTAGATTTTTTGTCAAACATTAAAGGAGCTATTGATGAAGTCTCTTCAAATCAAGTCAAGAGCGCTGAGCTCACTAAGAATTTTGAACTAGGTTTAGAAAATGATTTGACTAAGGTGATGATTCAGCAACAATTATCAAGTCTTGGTTTTCAAATGACTTTAAATATAAGAAATAAAGTTTTAAGTGCATATAAAGATATTATGAATATGCCTGTGTAATTTAAATAAGGAAAAAAAATGGCAGAACAAACACAAACAACAACAGAACTTGCAAGTACTCAAGTAGGATCAACTGGACTATTATCAACAATTGGAAATTCATTAGAGAAATTCAAAAAATTTTCCAATGAACCTGCCGTACAAAGATCTGTTCCAGTCATGATTGGACTGTTTGTGATCTTTTTAGGCTTAATTTTCTTTATAACATTTAGGGAGCCTTCTAGAACAGCTTTATTTTCTTCTCTTCCAGAGCATGAAAAATCAAGAGTTATGGATGTTCTCAGAACAAATGGAATTGATGTTTCTATTGATAGAGCTACTGGAGAAATTTTAGTTCCCTCGCCTGAATATTATGAAGCAAAAATGAAACTTGCAGCGGAAGGACTTCCTAGTTCTGTTCCTCAAGGTTATGATATTTTAGAAAAAATACCAATGGGTACAAGCAGATCAGTTGAGTTTATGAAGATGAAACAAACTCAAGAAATAGAATTAGCAAGATCTATTAATGAAATATCATATATCTTAGGAGCTAGAGTTCATTTAGCAATCCCAGAAAAATCAGTTTTCGTAAGAGAATCTTCTCCACCTACAGCATCAGTTTTTGTAAAACTTGCTGATGGAAGAGTATTAAGTAGAGAACAAATAAGATCTATTGTCCATATTGTCTCATCTTCTGTCCCTAATATGTCTTCTGACAATGTAACTGTTGTAGATCAATATGGTGGACTTTTATCAAAACCAGAAGATGACCCTAATGTCGCTTTAACTGAAAAACAACTTGCACATAGAATAAAAATTGAGTCTTTGTATCGTGAAAGAATTCTTTCTTTAGTTTCTCCAATTGTTGGTGCAGGAAATTTGACGGCTCAAGTAAATGTTGAAATGGACTATACTAATACACAAACTACAGAAGAAACTTTTGATCCTGAAAGTATTTCAACTAGAAGTGAACAAAATAGTTCAGATGAATCTACAGATAGGCCAGCTAGAGGAATTCCTGGTGCGGTAGCCAACCAGGCACCATTAGCAGCAGATTTAGCTGTTGAACAACCCGAAGCTGATGAACCACAAGAATTTAAACAAAGATCAAGTAGTAACGTTAAAAATTATGAGGTTAGCAAAAAACTAAGTACTACAATTGGACAAATTGGTAAAATTAGAAAAGTCAAGACGGCTGTACTCGTTAAAAATAAAATGGTTGAAACAGCTGAGGGTTTGTCGTCTGAGCCTTTGGGTGAAGAAGATAAAGAAAAAATTTCTTCACTTGTAAAAGAAGCTGTAGGATTTAATGGAGATAGAGGAGATTCTATTGTTGTAACAAGTGGAGATTTTATAGAAGAAATGGATGTAATAAGTACTAAATGGTACGAAGAGTCATGGTTTCAAAATCTAGTAGGACAATTTTCGACTGTTCTAATCCTTGCAATTGTAACATTCGGTGCATTAAAGCCTCTTTTAAATAGGATTTTAGTTCCAACAGCTGGAGTTTCAGGTGCACCTGGAATGTCAGAATCTGATTTGGAAGCAGAAGAATCTGAAGAGGAGGTTCAAGTTCAAGAAGGAGAGTCATTAGAGGATATTAAAGCAAAACTTAAACCTAAAAAACAAACTATATCGGCTGAAATGCTTGATACTGCAAATTCTTATGACGATAAAGTTGCAGTTATTAGAATGATTGTTGGTGATGAAGCAGGAAAAGTTTCAAATGTATTCAGACAATTAATGAAAAAAGACATAACTTAGTATATAATTAAGGAAAAACTATGGCAGAAACAAAAACAGATGAAGCTCAAGAAGAAGAAAAATCACCATTTGAGCAATTAACCAGTACGCAAAAATGTGCAATTCTAATGATGCTTCTTGGTGAAGAAGAAGCTTCAGAAATTTTAAAAAACTTGGGCCCTAAAGAGGTTCAACAGTTAGGAAAGGCCATGTATGATGTTCAAGGCTTAGATCAAGAAACTGTTGATAAAGTTTTAGACGAATTCTTAGCAATAATTAAAACTCAAACAGACCTAGGTATGGGATCATCAAACTATATTAGAAATGTAATGACTAAAGCATTAGGAGAAAATAAAGCACAATCTGTTTTAGGAAGAATAACCCCAACAGAAAGTGATAAACCAATTGAAATACTCGATTGGATGGATGCCAGGTCGGTAGCGGAACTAATATCTGATGAACATCCACAAATAATGTCTTTGATTATTTCATATTTAGATCCTGGGGTAGCCGCAGATGTTTTAAATTTACTTCCTGAGGACACTCAAGCTGATATAATCCATAGAATAGCAACACTTGAAACTGTTCAGCCGGATGCTTTGGCTGAATTAGAAAGAGTTATGCAATTAAAATTTAAGACAAATACATCT
>MDTA01137757.1_pt1 | contig 10810 bp, 9 predicted proteins | sample 811151 | NCBI WGS metagenome assembly MDTA01 (sample SAMN05326648, study PRJNA326480) | marine metagenome | isolation source: seawater | place: Indian Ocean: South | collected 2010 | reverse complement strand
CCGTCAGGTTCTCGCAAATGTTGTAGAGCAACTTAAAGAACAAAATTTGAAGGCAGTTGTTGCACCAGAACTAGAATTTTATTTATGTGAACAGAATCTTGATCCCGACTTGCCGTTGAAGACTCCGGTAGGTAAATCAGGGAGAAGGGAAAAAGGAAGCCGTGTATTCGGCATTGATGCGGTAAATGAATTTGATGCCATTACAGATGATATATATGATTATTGTGAACTAATGGATATTGGTGTTGATACTCTTGTGCATGAGTCTGGTCCCTCGCAAATTGAGATTAATTTAAATCATGGAGATCCTCTTTCGCTTGCAGATCAAGCGTTTATGTTCAAAAGAGCAGTCAGGCAAGTTGCCCTGAAACACGGTATACATGCAACGTTCATGGCTAAACCGTACCAAGGTCAACCTGGAAGTTCTATGCACGTACACCAAAATCTTGTTTCTTTAGAAACGAATAAAAACTTATTTAGTGATGAAGAAGGAAACAATACGAAACATTTTTTTAACTTTATAGGTGGGCTACAAACATATTTACCTGACGCTATGCTTTTATTTGCACCTTATGTCAATTCGTACAGAAGATTTGTTATCGATGCTTCAGCACCAATCAACACACACTGGGGTATTGAAAATAGAACTGTGGCATTTAGGGTCCCTACATCACAAAAAGAATCCAGAAGGATAGAAAATAGGATCCCTGGAGCAGATACCAATCCATACCTCGCTATTTCAGCATCACTTGCTTGCGGTTTATTAGGATTAAATGAAAAAATTGAACCAGAGAAGCCAATTGCTGGTGATGCCTTTGAGAGACGACATAATATACCAAAATATCTTCCTGATGCGTTAAAAAGATTGAAAGTGAGTAATGAATTGTCAGAAACTCTTGGTAAAGATTTCATTACTCTGTTTACAGAAATAAAACAAACGGAACACGATGCTTACCAAAATGTAATTAGTGCGTGGGAGAGAGAACATTTATTACTAAATGTTTAAGACTACAAAATACTTTTATCTAAGTAATATCCTTTATTTTCCTCAAAGATAATAAGATCCTTTAAAGCAAGGCGTTTGGAAATCTTTTTTCTTAATGCATAAATATGCGTTTCTAATGTATGAGTGTCGATATTTTCATCGTAACTCCATACTTTTTGAAGGAGCACTTTTTTTGAAATATAAGTATTGCTGTTATTAAGCAGACACTGAAATATTTGGTCTTCCTTCTCAGTAAATCGGAGAGAATTTTCTTTATTTGATAACGTCCTCATACCAGGGTCATAATTAAATGTAACAAAAGATAGTTTACGCACCGACTGGGTTTCAGTTTGTTTAATATCTTTCAAAATTCTTGATAAAAGTTCATTAATCCTGAGAGGGATAAAATTATTGATTATTTCTATATTTTTAATTTTAGGGGTTTGGTATTTTTCAGATATTACAATTAAAAATATCTTTTTGCAGTATTGTGTTATATCTGGATTATTATCTAAGTACTTATCATCCATAATAACATGATCTGTTGTATGATCTGTTAATTTTTTTTGATCTAGAAATAAAAAATTGAAAATAGAGTCCTGTTGAATAATTTCACAAACCTCATAAAATATCGAACGCAAACGATCATTGTCTATAAAAAATAGAATATTTATTTTTTTCATGCCTTTGATAAATATAGTATATAAATGAACTTATTAGTAAAAAATAATTTTTTGATTGTAGGTAAAGAAAAATTTCCCTGTGCAATTGGTGCAAATGGTTTGACTGATAAAAAAAAAGAAGGTGATCTCTGTACTCCAGTTGGAGAGTATCAAATTAAAAAAATTTTTTATCGAGAGGATAAGTTGGGGGAAATAAAGTTTATACTTCCATCATTTAAAATATCGAAACGTGATGGATGGTGTGATGACACAACTAGTTCATTTTATAACCAACATATTTACTTTCCTTTTGAAGCAAGTGCTGAACATTTATACAGAGATGATGATCTTTATGATATTGTTTGTGTATTAGATTACAATTTAAATCCGATCATATCTGGAAAAGGAAGTGCAATCTTTTTGCATGTTGCTGATAAAGAATATAAGAGCACGCACGGCTGTATAGCAATACAGAAAGGTCGAATGATTGATTTAGCTACAAAATTAGATAAAGACAGCAAGATTACAATTGTAAATTAAATTCTTTCCCCAAATATATGTGTCCCAATACGAACATGTGTTGAACCACACTTAATTGCGTCCTTGTAATCACTTGACATTCCCATGCTCAAATATTTTAAATTAAAGTTATGAGATAAAGAATTTAAATCACTGAAGTGCTTACTTGGGTTGTCTTTTATTGGAGGAATACACATCAAGCCAACTATGTTAATATTAAATTCACTCTGACACTGACTTATAAAAGAATCTGCCTCAGATAAAAAAACTCCTGATTTTTGCGGTTCATTTCCTGTATTTATCTGAATAAAATATTCTCTTTTTTTATCACTTGTTGTCTCAATTTCATTAAATTTTTTTACTATTTTCATTCTATCTAATGAATGAATGACATCACAGGTTTCATGAATAGCATTTATTTTTCTGCTTTGTATTGCACCAATAAAATGAAGTCTTATTGCGGGATATATTTTTTTTAGCTCAATCCATTTTTCCTCAACTTCTTGAAGTTTATTTTCACCAAAAGATAAGTGGCCTTGATTAATTACATCCCTTATTTCAGCAACAGTTTTAGTTTTACTAACGGCTATCAGTTCAACATCACCGTAATCTCTGTTGGCGTCAGATATAGCCTTTTTGAATTGGCTAATAAAATTTGTATAAAGATTCATATTTTTTATAAAAAAAAACGACTTGCAAACTTTGCAAGGCGCTTTTTAAAAGTATAAAACTTCAGTTGATTAGAAACCAACTACATACATGAAGTTCCATTGGTCTGTATCACCAGTATTAGTGTTAGCTACGTCAGTCTCAGTATAATCGATACCGAAAGAAGCTGCACCCATACCTCTTGATAGAGATACTCTCATGTAGTCAACGTCTGTTGCTAAATCAGCATCACCGAATGTAACACCTACATTCATGCCCATAGCTGATGTACCAACACCCATTTGAGTCTCTTCACCACCGTTATCGCCATCATACATAGCGTAACCAAGGTTAAGACCAGCAATTGAGTAACTAGCAGTCATAAAGCTAGGATCTGTATCAGCTGTTGCGCCTTTGTTATCAATTTGAGTAACACCAGCAGCCAAGCCTACACCCATGATAGATGTGCTTGCAGCATAAGAAACAGTAGCTTCTACACCTTCAGTTGAGTCAGAACCAACTATTCTAGAGTAGTTAGCATTGTGCGCGTCTGCACAATCTTGACCAGCTGGAACGGATAGAATTGTTCCTGTTGTACCATTGATACATGCACCTGCTGTTGCAGCAGTACTTGCTGTTTCCATACCTCTAGTGATTGCGAAGTTTACGCCACCCATAGAGTTGCTGTAACGAATTGAGTTTCCAGACAAAGCATCACCATCAACATAGTTAGCATTTAATGCTGAACCACATGCATTTAGTGAGAAACAAGCTGGAGATCCGTCCATGCCGTCTACAGCTGAGTCTTGACCGGTACCTAGACCGATAACACCCATACCTGTATCAAAGTTAACATCAGTAACTAGGCCAGCTGCAGTCAATGACATTGCAACAGAAACGCCCATACCGTTGTCCATAGAATCCGCATAAGATACGTACACAGAGTTAGTAGAGAAAGTAGATGTTAATCCACCATCATTGTCCTGTATACTACCAGCGAATAAACCACTAATTGACATATTAGCATGTGCTGAACTTGCAGCCATTACTGATGCCAATGCAGTAGCTCCGATTAATTTTGATCTATTCATAATAATTTCCTTTCATATCATAATTGATCATAGTTAAATTTAACTGAGTTCACTTTTATCAAAAAAAACAACGATTTCTAGGAAAAAAATAAATATGCAACAAATTATTGTTAAATTGTTGTATTATTGCAACTACTATATTTGTTGAAAATATAAGAAAAATGGATTACTTGATAAAATATAATCTTTTTTTATTTCATGTCTAAATATAACTACTACCTCAAATTTTCGCCAATTATTCTTTTTTTTCTGTTTTTTGCCGTTTCTTGTGCGCAATTAAAAGAATGGTCTGATGAGCCTGAAAAATACAGTTCGCAAAGAGAAAAAGTGATGACAGAACGAATTGAAAGAAAAAACATTAATTTACCTGAAGGAAGTACAATTTTGGATGACAACAGTCAATTCAATGTTGGGAATATACTCGGTGGTCTAGGTGGTGGTGGATCGGTTAATTACATGGCTGATTCGATAGTATTTGATGTAGCATTAGATAAAGTTTCATTCATGCCGTTAGCATCTGTTGATACAAATGCAGGAATAATTATTACTGATTGGTATAGCCTAAATGATGGAGATAGTAGAATAAAAATTAATATAAGGATTGCTGATCAGGAAATGACCGACGAAAGTTTATCTGTATCTCTATTCTCACAGTCTTTGGAAGGAGATCGTTGGGTCGATCAAGGAATTAACAATGAACAAAGTTTGAAAATAAAAAATAGTATCCTTTCAACTGCACGTTCTTTAAAAATTGCATCAGAGCTCTAAAAAATAATTTTTTACAAAAAAAATTAAATGCCTGAAAAATATAATCATAAAGTTGTTGAAAAAAAATGGCAAAAAATATGGCATGAAAATAAGCAATTTGAAGCCAAAGTTCATAAAAGCAAAAAAAAATATTACGTTTTAGAAATGTTTCCTTACCCGTCTGGGAAAATTCATATGGGACATGTAAGAAATTATACACTTGGCGATGTTATTGCACGTTACAAAAGAGCCCAGGGTTATAACGTGATGCATCCTATGGGGTGGGACGCTTTTGGGCTTCCAGCTGAGAATGCAGCAATTGAAAACCAGACTTCACCAAAAAAATGGACATATGAAAATATTGAAACCATGAAGGGTCAACTTAAACTAATGGGGCTATCTATTGATTGGTCAAGAGAACTAGCAACCTGTGATGAAGTTTACTATCACCAACAACAGAAATTATTTCTTAAATTTTATCGTGAAAATTTAATTTATAAAAAAGAATCTCTTGTGAACTGGGACCCAATAGAAAAAACAGTTTTAGCAAATGAGCAAGTAATAGATGGAAAAGGATGGCGATCAGGAGCTGATGTAGAGCAGAAAAAATTGTCTCAGTGGTTTTTTAAAATTACAGATTTTGCTCAGAGTTTATTAAATAGCTTGGATGGTATGAATGATTGGCCCGATAAAGTAAAAACTATGCAAAAAAATTGGATTGGAAAATCTTTAGGCTGTGAGATTAGCTTTGAAATTATTTCAAAAAATGGAAATTTTAATGAAAAAGAAATTAAAATTTTTACAACTCGTCCTGATACCATTTTTGGTGCAACATTTTGTGCTCTCTCACCTTTCCACCCATTGGTAGATAAAATTATTGAAACAGATGAAGATATTAAGAGGCAGGTTACTAGCATCAGATCTCAAAAAATAAATGAAGAAACAATTGCCAAAAATGAAAAAATTGGTGTCAATACAAACTTGTTTATCAAACATCCATTCATTGAAAATAAATTTTTACCAGTTTTTATAGCAAATTTTATTCTTATAGATTATGGATCTGGGGCAATATACGGGTGTCCGGCCCATGACCAGAGAGATTTAGACTTTGCAAATAAATATGGCCTGGAAGTAATACAAGTAATTGAACCAAAAGATAAAACTACTTTTGATGGAAAAAATGCTTACACGGGTGATGGTAAATTAATTAATTCAGATTTTTTAAATGGGCTATCAATTGAAGATGGTAAAAAAAGTATCATTGAAAAAGTTGAAGATTTAAAGATTGGAGAAAAAAAAACCAACTTTAGATTGAGAGACTGGGGTGTATCTCGTCAAAGATATTGGGGCTGCCCTATACCGATTATGTATAGAGAGGATGGAGAGGTTATTGAAGTGCCTGAAGATGAATTACCTTTAAAACTCCCTGATGACATTGACCTTAGTATTCCTGGCAACCCGCTAGATCACCATCCAACATGGAAATACACAACATGTCCTTCTACTGGAATGAAAGCAGTAAGAGAGACTGATACTTTGGATACATTTGTGGACTCTGCTTGGTATTTTCTAAGATTTTGCTCACCATCAAATAAAAATAATCCATTTGATATAGACGAAATTAATTATTGGATGCCTGTTGACCAATATGTTGGTGGTGTCGAACACGCAATATTACATTTATTATATTCGAGATTTTTTACAAAAGCATTGAATATAGAAAAAATTAAAGAACCTTTTAATAGCTTATTTACTCAGGGAATGGTCTGTCACAATACCTATCAAAATGAAAATGATGCGTGGGTGTATCCTGATGACACCAAAAAAGAGAATGATGGTCTCATTCAAATTTCAACAGGTCAAAAAGTTTTTGAAGGTCCAGTTGAGTCGATGTCTAAGTCAAAAAAAAATGTTATAGATCCTCAATCAATTATTCAGTCCTATGGCGCTGATTCTGCAAGGTGGTTCATGCTTTCTGACAGTCCTCCAGAAAAAGATATAAACTGGTCTGAGGCTGGGATCAATGGAGCTTGGAAAATATGTCAAAAAATTTGGGCAATAGTTGAAAAAAACCAAAAATATTTAGGATCTAAGGTAATGCCTAATCAAGATTATAATAGTGATGCTTTGAGCTTGATTAAGATTGTTCACCAAAATCTGGAAAATATAACATTAAGTATTGAAAGATTTCAGATGAATGTTGCTATTGCTAAAGTGTATGAGATTGTTAACGCCCTATCAAAATTTGAAATCAAATGTGAAATGGATGAAAACGCAATGAGAGAGTCATTAAAAATTTTGATTAGAGTAATAGAGCCAATGACACCGCATTTAGCTGAGGAGTGCTGGACATTTGTTGATCAAGGAGTTTCAATTTCGGATGAACCATGGCCAATAGTCGAAAAAAAATACTTAATTGATAGCGAAGCTACAATCGTAATACAAATTAATGGAAAAAGGCGAGGTGAAGTGGTCTTGCCAAAAGATGCCTCTGAAAAAGACGTACATAAAAAAATTGAGGATATTAAAAATATAAAAGATGCTTTAAAAAACAAAAATATTGTAAAATCTATATATGTTCCAAACAAAATTTTAAATATTGTTATCAATTAATGAATAGACACGAGAGAAGAAAACAAAAAAAAAATCTGTCAATTAATTCTTTTAATAAAAATCTAATAAAAGCGATTCAATTACATACAAATAAAGAATATGGTCAGGCTCAGCAAATATACAATCAACTGTTATCAAAAGATCCAAATAATTATGATGTTCTAAGGCATTTAGGTATTCTTTTTCAAGACCAGGGAAATTACGAACAGGCATATGAATTTTTCGTTCAATCTGTAAAAGTCAAACCTAACGGATTTGAAGCCTTAAATAATCTTGGCACTATCCATTCAAAAAATAAAAACTACGAATTAGCTATTAAGTGCTTTAACCGATCATTGGAAGTTAATCCAAATTATGTTCCCACAATAAATAATTTAGCAGCTACTTATCATAAAATAAATTATCCACGGAAGGCTATCGAATTTTCATCAAGAGCGCTTGCAATTAATCCTGAAAATCCTAATACTAAAAATCAGCACGCAAAAGCATTAGTTATAAATAACAGACCTGAAGAAGCTATTGATATACTAAAAGAATTAAATGAAAAGTTTGATGTAGATGACTATAGATTCAATTTGGCATCAGCTTACAGAGAGATTGGTGAATTCAAGAAAGCTAATAAAATAACTGTAAACGGCTTTAATAAGGACTTTAAAAAAATTCCTTATCTGGCTTCTTATACTGCGGATAAAGATAATAAATTAAATAAAAAACATTTGATGTATTATGACAATCAACTTCATGAAGTTAATGTAAGCAATGACGATAAAGTTCTTATAGCCCACTCACTGTTTGGTTATTTTAAAAATCAAAATAATTTTGATGAAGCTGGTAAGTATTTAATACTTGGAAATCAAATTCAATATTCAATGAAGAAATTTGACCTAAAATATGAAAGAGAGTTTTTTCATAAAATAATTGAAATATTTAATAAAAAGAGGGATTTCAAGGTAAAGGAATCAAACAAAAACAATATTCCTATATTTATTTGCGGAATGCCAAGATCAGGTACGACACTATGTGAACAAATCCTATCATCTCACTCAAATGTAGAGGGTGCGGGTGAATTAAGTTATTTGGCAGAGGCCTCTAATATAAATAAAATTATTTCACCCACCAAAGAAGAGATTTTAAATTTTGAAAAAACAATAAATGACAATAAAAAACTTGAACAAGCACGGATACAATATTTAGAGTTTCTAAAGTCACATAATAAAAATAATTCCAGGTATATTTGTGATAAAATGCCTCATAATTTTATCCTAATTGGATTAATAAAATTAATTTTTCCGGAATCTAAAGTGATATATTGTAAACGAGATCCAATGGACAACTGTTTTTCACTTTACTCACATAAATTTATTGAAATGTCACATCAGTATTCATATGATCAATCAATGCTAGCTCAATATTATTTTTTACATGAAGAATTGGTAAATTTTTGGATGCAGAAATATAAAAATGAATTCTTTATTCTCGATAATGAGGAATTGGTTAATAACCAAGAAGAAGTGTCAAAATCATTGGTTAAATTTTGTGGTCTCAGTTGGGAAAATCAATGCCTTGATTTTCACAAAAATAAAAGGCAGGTGAGAACTGCAAGTATTGAACAAGTAAGAAAACCAATAAACAATAAATCTATCGGAGCTTGGAAAAAATATAAAAATGTTTTGAGTGATTTGATCGAAGGCTTAAAAACAGAATCATGAAAATATTTATTACTTTATTGATAGCGCTATTGACTTTTGCTTGCGGATTTCAACCTATTTACAAAGTATCAGACACAGATGAAAACATAATGAGCTTTGAATTAGCCTTCAATAATTCATCTGATGTCTCAAGATATATTAAAGATGAAATTGAGGGGGTACTAATTTCAGATGGACAAAAAAATCATGAAATTATCATGTCTATTGATGAGGATAGAGTGCCATTAATAATAAATACAAACGGCACCGTCGCAAAATATCGTATTACAGTAATTATTGACTTTATTTTGAAAGATTTAAATACAAACGAAATGATTATAAATGATTCAGCTCGAGGACAGGCTCAATATGATGTCGTTACATCAGAAATTGAAAATGAAGATAGAAGACTTCAAATGACAAGATCTGCAACACGTGATGCGGTACAAATTATGACGTCAAAAATATTAAGTAGTATCAGAACAATAGATGATAATTAAAGACTACCAGTTAGAAAAAATTTTTACTTTAAGTCACGAATTCAACGCATTGCTAATTTATGGTCCCAATGAGGGTTTAATAAGAGATCGAATTAAAACCATTTCAGCAAAATTAATAGATAAAGAATTAGTAAATATTACTGGAAAGGACATTGATCAAGACCCTTATCTTCTCGATCAGGCCTTGAATACATTATCAATGTTCAATACTCACAAGTTAGTATTAGTAGAAAATATGAAAGATAAACATGTTGAAGAACTAAAAAAAATAAATATAGAAAAAATTGATAACACTACATTAATTGTTAAGGACAATAACCTGTCTAAGTCGTCAAAACTTAGAAAATTTTTTGAGACGCACGATAAATTTATATCATTAGCTTGTTATGAGGATGACGTAAAATTAGTAATTCAAACTATAGAAAACTTTTGCAAAACTAATTCTATTAATCTAAATCGCGGGATCAAAGAGTACTTAATGAGGTCGTTAAGTGTTGACAGAATGCTCAATTATCAAGAATTAGAAAAATTAAAACTTTTTTTTTATGATAGCAATAAGGAGCCAACTTTGGAGCAAGTTAAAAAATTATTGAATGATGCAAGTTCAGACACACTACAGAAAATGAATGAAGCTGTTCTCTTTGGAAGAACTTCAAATAGCTCCAAGATAATTAGTAAGCTTTTGATGGAGGGAACTAATCCTATTTCAATATTAAGAAGCTTGATGATTTATCTTAAAAGAGTACAGAAAACAAATGTTGAAATAAAAAAAGGTGCGAGTTTTGAAGAGGCTATAAAAGAATTAAGGCCCGCAGTTTTTTGGAAGGAGAAGGATAATTTTAAAATTCATTGCAAACATTGGTCTTTGATCAGAGCAAAGAGAGCATTGAACAAGCTTTTGAAAGCTGAGATTTCCTGTAAAACTAACAGCAAGTTATCAAATGTCATTTGCGAAAGGACTGTTCTTCAAATTACCAAAGATAGTCAATTATTTTATAATCATTGAGCCTTTAATTTCGTAGTAACAAACTCTAGCTGATCAAGAGATTTATATTCTATTTTAACAGATCCACCTTTCTTACCTTTATGATCTATTATAACTCTAAGACCAAGCCTTGCGGTTAAGTTATTTTCTAAATCGATCGTATCTGGGTCTTTTAATTTAACTTTCTTGACCCCAGGCTTTTTCTGTTTTGCAAGGTCTTCTGCGGCTCTTACGCTTAAATTTTCACTAACAATTTTTTCCGCTAGTTGTTCTGGAAAAGCGCTGTTCATAATAGCGCGAGCGTGCCCTGATGAAATTTTTCCCTCTGAAATCATATCTTGAATAGACTGAGGTAAACCAAGTAATCTAATT
>MDTA01221807.1_pt1 | contig 10811 bp, 11 predicted proteins | sample 811151 | NCBI WGS metagenome assembly MDTA01 (sample SAMN05326648, study PRJNA326480) | marine metagenome | isolation source: seawater | place: Indian Ocean: South | collected 2010 | reverse complement strand
TTTAAAATACCAGCACTTTTCTTTGGTGAAAATGTTAGAGCGCGAAGCGCATCATCAACAGATTTCCCACGAATGATATTAGCTACCAACCGACATTTCTGTGGTGAAATTCGAGCATATTTTAATGTTGCAGCTACGAGCATGATTTAAATACCTTTACTTAGTTTGTCTATCGCCGGAGTGTCCGCGAAAAGTACGAGTCATTACAAATTCACCAAGCTTATGGCCAACCATATTCTCTGAAATTAAAACAGGTACGTGTTGGCGGCCATTATGAACAGCAATTGTTAGTCCAACCATATCTGGTAAAACCATTGATCGACGTGACCAGGTTTTGATTGGCCTCCGGTCATTTGCTTTTGCTGCAGCTTCCACTTTTTTCATCAAATGGTTATCAACAAATGGTCCCTTTCTTACACTTCGCGGCATTTTTTAAATCCTTTATTTACGTTTCTTATTTCGCCGACGAACAATCATATTATCCGTACGTTTGTTTGAACGCGTCTTTGCGCCTTTTGTTGGAGTCCCCCACGGACTCACTGGATGGCGTCCACCTGAAGTACGGCCCTCACCTCCACCATGAGGATGATCTACTGGGTTCATAGCAACACCTCTAACAGTTGGACGAACACCTCTCCAACGTTTAGCCCCAGCTTTTCCAAGCTTACGAAGGTTGTGCTCGCCATGACCCACTTCACCAATGGTTGCACGACAATCAGTATGAATTTTTCTTGTCTCACCTGATCTTAAACGGAGAGTAGCGTAAGCTCCCTCTCGAGCAGCTATTTGAGCAGAGCATCCAGCCGACCTTATGAGTTGACCGCCTTTACCCGGTTTCATTTCAACATTATGAACAGTTGTGCCAACTGGAATAGAATAGATTGGTAATGCGTTACCAGGACTAATTGGCGCCTCTTCACCACTCATGATTGGCGAACCAGCTTTAACTCCCTTAGGAGCTAAAATATAACGCCTTTCACCATCAGCATATAAAACTAATGCGATATGAGAACTTCGATTTGGATCATACTCCAAACGCTCAACAACAGCTGAAATACCATCTTTATCACGTTTGAAATCTATTTGACGGTAATGTTGCTTATGCCCCCCACCTTTATGCCTTACAGTAATTCGACCATTATTATTTCTACCTCCATTACCAGACTTCTTCTCGAGAAGTGATGCGTGAGGTTTGCCTTTATATAAATTTGGCGTCTTAACTGAGACAACAAAACGGCGTCCAGGTGATGTTGGTTTTGCTTTATGAAGTGACATATCAAATAACCTTTACTCTGAGCCAAAAAGCTCTTCGATAGCAGCGCCATCCGAAAGCTTCACATATGCTTTTTTCCAATCCGAGCGTCGACCTTTTGTTTGCTGGAAACGCTTTGTCTTTCCCTTTACATTTGCAACTTGAACTGATTCAACTTCTACTTCGAATAGCAACTGAACAGCTTGAGCAACTTCTTTTTTTGTTGCATCAGAACGAACTTTTAATACAACTTGATTATTTTCAGACGCACCGTGAGCCTTTTCTGACAAGTGAGGTCCTTTAATCACAGTAAACAATCTTTCTTGATGAGAGGCCAAACTCATGATAGACGCTCCTCAATTAGTTTGAGCGCTGGCAAAGTAATTAAAACTTTTTCAAATCTCATCAAAACAACAGGATCAACGGAATCAACATCACAAATACCAACATCGGGTAAATTTCGAGCTGCAAGAAAAACTTTATCATCAAATGCTTCATTTAAAATCAAAACATTACTTAGGTTATATTCTTTTAACTTGTCAGCTAAAGCCTTGGTTTTAGGTAGCTTTAATGAAAGTTCATTTACAATAACAATTCGTTTCTGACGAATGAGCTCAGAAAAAACCGAACGAATTGCTGCTCGATACATTTTTTTATTAACTTTCTGGCTAAAGTTCCTAGGCTTGGCTGCAAAGGTACGTCCACCTCCAACCCATATGGGGCTTCTTGAAGTACCAGCTCTTGCGCGGCCGGTTCCTTTTTGACGCCATGGTTTTGCGCCACCTCCTTGGACTGCGGAGCGATTTTTTTGGGCTTTTGTGCCAGACCGACTACCAGCAAGATAGGCAGTTACAACTTGATGAACAAGTGGTTCATTAAATGCCACATTAAATGCTGTATCAGTTACATCAACTGTACTTTTGTCCTGTAATGTTAACTTCATTCTTACGCTCTCTTCTTCCCACATTTGATAGCAGGACGCACAATTACTTTGCCGCCAGGGTGTCCAGGTATCGCGCCTTTAATCAAAAGAAGATTTTTTTCAATATCAATACGAACAACACTAAGATTTTGAATTGTCTTTCTAACATTCCCCAAATGGCCGGCCATTTTTTTGCCTTTAAAAACACGACCAGGGGTTTGGTTTTGTCCGATAGAACCAGGAAGTCGATGTGCCAATGAATTACCATGTGTGGCATCTTGCATACTAAAATTCCACCGCTTAATAGCACCAGCAAAACCCTTTCCTATAGATGTACCGATTACATCAACTTTCTGACCTTCTTCAAAAAGATCAACTTTAAGCTCATCTCCAATTGAAAACTTATTGTCACTTCCATCATCAATTCGAAATTCCATTAAAGTTTTGCCAGCCTCTATTTTCGCTGCTGCAAAATGGCCGGCTGCGGGTTTTCCTACTCGGGATTTTTTAATAACACCTGTTGATATTTGTAAAGCACAGTAACCATCTTTCTCAATATTTTTTATTTGAGAAATTTTATTTGGTTGCGCTTCTATCACAGTAACAGGAATAGAAGTCCCATCTTCCGCAAAGACACGTGTCATGCCACATTTTTTACCCACAAGACCGACTGTCATATATAAAGCCTCGCACTAACAAAATAGCCAGTGATAATTCTTAAGTTTTAACTTCACAATGACTATTCTCATGATAATCATTGTCTTTTGTTCTTTTCAGACATACGAAAGGGCCAGCCATCGCTAAGGAAAATCCTTATTGCTCTGGGGCTGACCCAAGATACGTTACGGTTAAAACCGTTACGTTAGTTCCGGAATTTGCCGTGCCGCCCTCGATTACCTGGCGACTAGATATTAGCTAATAAAACCTCTGGCCGACTCCCGGTCCGGCCAAAACTAGCAGGCCCGCAATTATACGTTTCCTAACTCTTATTACAAACGGTTTTCGCAGTTTTTCTTAACTTTTTATTAAAAAAAATAAAGACTATATTTATCAGTAAGTTACGTTTAAAATAACCCTTATTTACATAAGTTAGTGCAAAAAACAGGGTTTTTGGGCTATTTTTTTTCACCCAATTACATACTTAATTGACCTTTTGAGCCCTAATTTTGTATGAAAATCTACCTTTTTTATAAAAAGTAGAAATTCAGAAACATGTAAATTTTAACCAATAATCATTAATTTAGTTTAATCTGAACATCTACGCCTGCAGGAAGCTCTAACTTCATTAAAGCATCAACTGTTTTATCAGTAGGATCTACAATATCCATCAAGCGCTTGTGGGTTCTAATCTCATATTGATCACGAGCATCTTTGTTTACATGCGGTGAGATAAGAATTGTAAAGCGCTCTTTTCTCATTGGTAACGGAATAGGACCCTTGACAGTAGCACCCGTCCTTTTTGCGGTATCAACAATTTCCCGCGCAGAATTATCAATCAACCTATGATCGAACGCTTTTAATCGAATTCTAATATTTTGATTTTCAGCCATAATCTTTACTCAATAACTTTTGCTACAACACCAGCACCAACAGTACGACCGCCCTCGCGAATAGCAAAACGTAAACCATCTTCCATGGCAATTGGTGCAATAAGTTCGACTACCATCTGAACGTTATCACCCGGCATCACCATCTCTGTGTCCGCTGGCAACTCAACAGCGCCTGTTACGTCTGTTGTTCTAAAATAGAATTGTGGGCGATAACCTTTGAAGAAAGGTGTATGACGACCACCCTCATCTTTAGTCAGAATATATACTTCTGCTTCAAACTTAGTATGAGGTGTAATCGATCCTGGCTTAGCGAGAACTTGGCCACGCTCAACCTCTTCGCGTTTTGTGCCGCGCAAAAGAACGCCAACATTATCGCCAGCTTCCCCACGGTCCAATAACTTACGGAACATCTCAACGCCCGTACAAGTTGTCTTATCAGTATCTTTAATACCGATAATTTCAAGCTCATCACCTACATTAACAACACCACGTTCAACACGACCAGTAACCACTGTGCCACGACCTGAAATAGAAAATACGTCCTCAACTGGCATCAAAAAGTCGCCGTCGACAGCACGCTCTGGTTGAGGAAAATAAGCATCCATCTCTTCAACCAACTTCACAACCGATGCAACGCCAATATCGGATGTATCGCCCTCAAAAGCTTTTAACGCAGAACCAGTAACAATTGGTGTATCATCACCTGGAAATTCATAAGTCGATAAAAGGTCACGAATCTCCATCTCGACTAACTCAAGAAGCTCATCATCATCAACTTGATCAGCTTTATTCATATAGACAACGATGTGTGGCACACCAACCTGACGGGCAAGTAGAATGTGCTCACGTGTTTGAGGCATTGGGCCATCAGCTGCTGAACAAACTAGAATGGCGCCATCCATTTGCGCTGCACCTGTGATCATGTTTTTCACATAATCTGCGTGTCCCGGACAATCTACATGAGCATAGTGACGATTAGCACTTTCATACTCAACATGAGCTGTTGCAATCGTAATGCCACGTTCACGCTCTTCAGGGGCATTATCGATCTGACCATAATCTTGCACAGCGCCGCCATGAAGATCAGCCATGCACTTTGTAAGTGCCGCTGTGAGAGTTGTCTTCCCATGATCAACGTGGCCAATTGTACCAACGTTCATATGGGGCTTGTTTCTTTCAAATTTTTCTTTAGACATTGTCTTTTACCTGCTTTATCTAAATTAAAAAAAATCTTAAATGTGTTTTAAACTTAAGGTCGCTTCAACCTACTTGGAGCCCACACCCGGATTTGAACCGGGGACCTCTTCCTTACCAAGGAAGTGCTCTGCCCCTGAGCTATGTGGGCAATTCAATCTACGAATTACTCAAAGCTTATACAAATCCGTCCAAAATGGAGCGGGTGATGGGAATCGAACCCACATTAGCAGCTTGGAAGGCTGAAGTTCTACCATTGAACTACACCCGCCTAAAATTGAAACTTTATCCTTTAACTCAAACTTCAACACCTTAAAAATTCACAAAAAAATATTCAATCAATACTTATAGCCCAAAAGATCATTTTGCGCTTTATTTAGCGTAAAAAAATCCTGACAGTCTTTTTTTGAACTGCCAATGATATACTGCAAAATATAAAACCTACGTTACTAGCTTAAGACTATACCTTTAATCCTACCCATATCACCACAATTTGGTGGAGGGGGTAGGATTCGAACCTACGTAGGCATAAGCCAGCAGATTTACAGTCTGCCCTCGTTGGCCGCTTGAGTACCCCTCCGTTACGCAAGCCGCGCATTGTCTGATTACGATGCCTGTCTGTCAACAGCTAAACAGTTGATTATTGATAATAATTATATAATTAATACTAATAAAAAGGCTACATAACGTAGTTTTTTTCAAAATTTATCGGATATTTAGTTGAATTTAGACCAATGCCAAGGCTCAAAAATGAAGCCTTGCTTATTGTTGCGAGGATAAGACATGCGAAAATCAAATTTCAAAGCGTTCTTTGTAAGCCAAGAGTAAGCATCTGAAAATTCAAATTCTTCTCGTAAAGGCCTTGTACCTGGAGAAGCAATATCAATTGCGCAACCTGTATGATGTTCACTATACCCTGGCGCAGCATTAACAGATAAGATGTCATAAATTGATTGACCCGATTTGATTTTTTTTCTAATTAAGTTTGCCTGGTATTCAATGCTACGAAATCCTGAAATAAGTATTAGTATTATCCCATCATCTTTGGCTTTGCTCTTCATCTCTAACCAACTGTTGGCCGTATCTGGTGTAAGCCGCTGCATGCTACCAACTAAATTAGGCTCAACATCAATTAGATTAGTGGCTTCGTTATAAAAGGGTTTTATTCCACATTTACCATAGTCATCAGGTATACCCAGTTCTTGATGTAGTTTTTGTAGCATATTTTAAATTGTACCTATTGTTTTTCTAGAATGCTGAGGTAAATTTATTCAATGAAAAAAGACAATATATACAAAAAAAATAAAAATGGTCCATTCGAATTTGACGAAAATGTAGCAGAAGTTTTTCCAGATATGCTAGAACGCTCTATACCTGGTTATGAAGCCACTATTTTAACAATCAAAGCATTGGCCTCAAGATATGCAAAAGCTAATTCAAATTGTTACGACTTAGGCTGTTCTTTGGGCGCTGCATCGATTGCTATGCGTCATGGTATCAATGAGCAAGGTTGCAAAATTTTAGCAATTGATAATGCAGAATCAATGATAAGTCGCTGCAAAGAAATTTTTTTAAGAGATGAAAAGGAATTTCAATCTGACAATATAATTCATGCAATCAATGATGATATTTGTAATATTCAAATTAAAAATGCATCTATGGTTGTTTTGAACTTTACACTTCAATTTGTACAAAAAGAAAAAAGAAGCCCTGTTATTGATTCAATCTACAAAGGCTTGAATAAAGGTGGCCTATTATTTTTATCTGAAAAAGTATTTGATAAAAATAAATTTAATGAAAAATTGCTTTATGACCTTCATCATGATTACAAAAAAAATAAAGGATACAGTGCTTTGGAAATTATCCGAAAACAAGAATCTTTAAAAAATATACTAACACCGGAGACTGTCACAGAGCATCAAAAGCGATTGAAAAGGGCTGGCTTCAATCATAATTTTACTTTGTTACGATACTTCAATTTTATTTCAATTATCGCAATTAAAAATGATTGAATTTTATAATATCGAAAAAATTAAGAATTCACTCAATTCAGTAGATTTGGATCATTGGTTGAATGATCTTTTAATATTAATAGACAAGCGTTTATCAAATAAAAATAATGGTCATTTCGATAAATGGATACAAATTATAAGATCTCTATCAGAGGAAAATACTTCCAATGAAAATAAGAATTTACTTATGCATTTGTCGCCATGGCGGAAAGGACCATTTGAAATAGATGACATTAGAATCGATTCTGAATGGAGATGCGATAAAAAGTGGTCTCGCATAAAAAAAGCCAATATAACATTTGCAGGAAAGAACATACTTGATGTTGGATGTGGTAATGGCTATTTCGCTTTTAATATGAGGTCAGCTGGCGCAAAATCAGTTATTGGCATTGATCCTTCAATATTGAGTGTAATGCAATTTATTGCAATTAACATTTTTAAAAAGGTTTCGCATATATCCATATTTCCTGTACGCCTATGTGAATTGCCATTGCCAATTAATCAGTTTGATTTAACATTTTCAATGGGTGTCTTATATCACCAGCGCTCACCTATCGAACATCTTTCCCAAATAAAAAAAACTTTAAAACCTGGTGGAAAAATGATTTTGGAAACTCTCTTTTTGCCAGGCCTTGATTCATTTGCTTCAACACCAAAAAGTAGATATGCCAGAATGCGAAACATTTGGCTTTTACCTACTATTTCAGAATTAAAAATTTGGCTAACTCGAACTGGTTTTAAAGAAATTGAAATTATTGATCAATCAATAACAACTATCCATGAGCAGCGATCAACAAAATGGATGGTGTTTGATTCTTTGGATAAAGGCTTAGATCCAATTGATAACAGCTTAACAATAGAAGGATGGCCAGCGCCGCGAAGAATCTTGATAATTGCGGAGACGGCATAGTTAAGCGTGATAATATTTGAAAAGTTGAGGGCTATTTATCAATGGTCTAAAGAGTTCGCCTAAAATTTATATTCAAATTCATAAAGAAAAAAATAATGATCGATTACCAAAAAAATCAAGGAAAAACCCTTAGCCAAAGAATAGGAGCATTTTTAGGGCCAATATGTTTTATGCTAATGCTTGGCTCCGAAGTGCCCGCAGGTCTAGAAAAAGAAGGTTGGTTAACAGCAGCAATAGCAGTATTGATGGCTATATGGTGGGCAACTGAAGCGATGCCTATTGCTGTTACTGCATTGCTCCCCATCGTGTTATTTCCAACCTTTGGAGTTACTTCAATAGAAAAGACAGCTCCGCTATATGCAAACAAAGTAATCTTTTTATTTTTAGGCGGTTTTATTGTTGCATTTGCAATGCAACGTTGGAACCTTCATCGTCGTATGGCGCTGAAAATTTTACAGTATGGAAATAATAATGGCAGGTCACTTGTTGCATCATTTATGATTGCAAGTGCCTTGATTTCGATGTGGGTGATGAACACCTCTACAACAATGATGCTGCTACCAATAGCAATATCTGTAATTACGGTTGTGCATAATACAGTTACAAATCTAAGTAAAAAAAACAAAGAAGATTTTCAATATTCATTACTTTTGGGCGTTGCTTATGGCTCAACTATTGGAGGAATGGCAACACTTGTTGGAACAGCTCCAAATGTAATGCTTGCTGCATTTATGCTTGATAATTATGATTTCAATATCAACTTTGCTGATTGGATGATTATTGGCTTGCCATTAACAGCATTAATGCTTCCTTTAGCATGGATTACTTTGACGAAATGGGTTTTTAAAGTCGACTTCACTATTTCGTCAGAAGGTAAAGCAACACTTCAAAAATTACGAATAGAAATGGGATCAATTTCAACTCCAGAAATTAGAGTGGCAGTTATATTTTTATTTATGGCATCGTGTTGGATACTAAGGCCTATTTTAATCAAATTACCTGGACTGGCCGCATTAGATGACTCATTGATAGCAATCGGAGGTGCTATTTTATTATTCATAACTCCAAGTGGAGATAAATCAGATCCCATATTACTTAGGTGGAAATATGCAGAAAAGCTGCCTTGGGGTGTATTAATTTTGCTGGGTGGAGGCTTAGCATTAGCAAATGCAGTATCTAGCACTGGATTAGCAAAATGGATTGGAGGAACCTTAAATGATGCTAGCTCTTTACCTCTTATCTTATTGGTTTTTTTAGCTGCAACATTAATCATTTTTTTGACAGAATTAACTAGTAATGTTGCTACAACAGCTACTTTTCTTCCTGTAGTTGGTGCAATCGCTATTGAATCTGGATACGATCCCATAGTTTTAGTTGTTCCTGTAACACTTGCTGCCAGTTGTGCATTTATGTTGCCTGTCGCAACCCCACCCAACGCAATAGTTTTTGGATCTGGCATGTTGAATGTTCCGCGTATGGCAAAAGCAGGAGTATTGCTAAATATTATCGGTATTTTTATTGTAACTATTGTTACATACAAACTTTCACCAATATTAATAATGTAATTTTTCGTAAGAAATTTCTTACAACTAGATAAAATTAATACTAAATAATTGTATTCATTGGCTAGTTAATCATTTAGTATTTCAATCATCATTAAATTTATTTTTTAATATTAATTAAATCCATAAGAGTTTTTGATATATTAGAAATATAAATAATTTTTATTCAAAAAACCCTTCATAGAATTACAGTTGTTCAGATATATGAGAAGAAATTTTATTGCCACATTTTTAGTAATTATTTTAATTACTGGCTGCGATCAATCAAAATTAAGTGAAGGCGCTAATACTGATTGGGCGCATTACTTAGGCAGTCCATCAAGTAACCAATATTCAAACCTTGACCAAATCAATAAGAATAATGTTCAAAGATTAAAAGTTGCGTGGACTCATGACACTGGTGACAACGGTCATTATCAAGTCAATAACTTAATTGTTGATGGAGTTCTTTACACTACTTCCCCACTAAGTAGATTGAGCGCTTTAAATGCAGCAACGGGCAAACTTATTTGGACATTTGATCCTTCTGATGTTCATGGTCCATTAGCTGAGCTGATACCACGCGGTGTTATGCATTGGAAAGATGGTGATAAAGGACGAATCCTTACCATGAAAGGAAGCTATCTTTACACAATCGATGCTACAACAGGTCAGCCAGTAACTTCTTTTGGAGAAGGTGGGTGGATTCATTTAGGTGATGAACTTGATGTTGAAGGAAGACCAAACGCCTATTTAAATACGCCGGGACATATTTTCAAAGATATGTTTATTATTGGCACTAATGTCGGTGAAGATGTGCCTGGCGCGATAAGAGCCTTTAACCTAAAAACAGGAAAGCGCGAGTGGATCTTTCATTCTTTGCCACGACCAGGTGAACCAGGTTCAGAGACTTGGCCGGAAAACTATTTAGATAAAGCTGGTGGAGCATCTGATTGGTCAGGTATTGCAATTGATGTTCCCCGCGAAATAGTTTATGTCTCGACTGAGACTGCGGGTCCAGATTTTTATGGAGCAGACCGCTATGGTGAGAATTTATTTGCAAATTCTATTGTTGCATTGAATGCAAATACCGGAGAGCGATTATGGCATCAACAACTCGTTCATCATGATCTTTGGGATCTCGACTTACCAACACCTCCTACTTTATTGACTGTTCGTCATGAAGGAAAAGCAGTCGATGTTGTTGCTCAGGGCACGAAGATGGGGTTGCTTTTTGTATTTGATAGAGTCACTGGTGAACCACTTTGGCCCATAGAAGAAAGACCCGCTCCAAAATCAAAAATTGAAGGAATTAAGACTTGGCCAACTCAACCATTTCCAACAAAACCTCCAGCTTTAACTCGTCAAAAATATACTGAGAATGATATTTCAAATATATCTCCCTCAGCAGAATTAATTACAAAAAATGT
>MDTA01039929.1_pt1 | contig 10812 bp, 5 predicted proteins | sample 811151 | NCBI WGS metagenome assembly MDTA01 (sample SAMN05326648, study PRJNA326480) | marine metagenome | isolation source: seawater | place: Indian Ocean: South | collected 2010 | reverse complement strand
GATGAACGCTCGTGCGGTGATGCGGGCCGTGCGCGCGGTACGCGACGCGATGGACGAGTTCGAACGAACCGAAGACGTGTCGGTGCTCGTAGCGGCGCAGGAGAGGGCGAGGCGGGTTCTGGCACACGTGAAGGACCCCGTCGAGGAGGCCAAGGAATGACGAAGACGAGAGTCACGATCTCGGATATCACTATTTCTTCTCTTCACTGATGTAATTTGTACACGGCCATCACCGCCACGCGCGATACGATACACTCGTCCCACGCCTCATCGCGGATCCGCGTTGACGCGTATCCTGAAGCACTCCTCCGTCGCGTCGTCCTCGTCGTTGATGAAGACCAAAACCTCGGCGGGCCCGCCTCGAACCCCGCCCGTGCCCCGCGTCGCCCTCTCCCAATCCTCCGCCGGTTCGAACGTCAGTCCCATCGGCCTCGACCCGCCCGCGGGTAGGTCGAGCCTGTCTGGTCTGAAGTGCAGCAGCAGCGGGTGCGTGCATCGCAGGTGAAACGTCCTCGGTCTCGCGTACGGGTTGGTGTACGTGATCTTCTTGTGCGCTCGAGCTCCGGGCGCGGCGTCGACGTCAAAGGTCTTGCTCACCACCGGCCCTCGCGCGTCCGTGGCGACCAACCGCGAGTGCACCAGCTCGCCCTTCTCTAGGTCGACGAGGTGCACCGCGACGTCCAGCCTGCCCGGTATCAGCGGTCGGAACGCGAGCTGTAACTCGGTGAGCGCGCCTGGCGGCAGCGTGAGCCTGTCGGGGGAAACCTGGAGCTCGTCGGGGTGCGAACAAAACGCAGCCACCCTGCGGGTGGCGACGCCCCCCTGAACCACGACGCTCGCGTGGCTCGACTGACCCACCAGCGACGACACGTCCACCTTGGGCGTCGCGTGCACGAACACCCGCCAAACAGCCGCGAGTTTACCGAGGAACGAGTCGGCGTACACGCAGACGTAAAACGCGACGCTGCCCTCGCCGCACTTGTACCTCAATGCAACCTCGTCAACCTCGCCGTCCTCCTCGGACTCGGTGGTGACCACCGTGGCGGCGACGGCGGGATCCGAGGCGCGCACGGCGAGGCATCCCCGGCCGCTCGCGTCCCGTGTCGCCACGCCGGGCGGCGGGGGCAGTCGCTCCTTGAAAAACTCATTCTCCGCGGTTTGGAACCTAAACGTCCTCGCTACCGTCATGGCCCTCGGCCGGATGTCCACGTGGAGCACCGACGCGGACGTCCCGTCGTCGGCGTTAACGAAGTGCACGGCGACGGCCCTGGAACGAAGGTGCAGACCCTCGTCCGGTGCGCCGCGTTTGATGTCGCTCGAATCCGAGTCTTTGGCGAGCTCCGCGTCGAAGGACTGAAACTTGAAGGGCACCTTGAGAGACTCGCCCGCGAGGAGGAACAGCCTGTTCCCGGCGAGGGCGTCGTCCTCCATGCCGGGCGCGACGGCGGGCAGGCCGGACGCGGCTCGCAGCGCGCGCCACTCCGCGGTGGACGCGACGAGAGAGATGTCCGGGTCGTCGCATCGAACCTCGAAAACGCAGTCGCGATCCGCGGGAGATTTAAACTCGTGCTCGAAGAAGCACAGCTCGCCGTACGACGGCCGGATGACCTTGCGGCCGCTGATGCCGCTGCGGAGCTTCTCGAGGACCGCGGCTCGCTTGGCGCGGCGGCGCGCGGCGTCGATGTCCGCGAGAAGCTTCGCGCGAACCTCGGACTCGGCAAACTCGAGCCTCGGGGCCGCCGCAGCCGCCTCCGCCTCCAGGCCGTGCGCGGCGGCTTCCCTCGCGAGCGGCTTTCCCTCGCGAATCTCCCTCAGGCGCTGCTGTCGGCTGAGCTTCCTCGCCTCCTGCTCCTTGAGCACGCCGCGTTCGTCGCGAGCGTCCGCGCGCGCCGCTGCGCGACGAGCGGCGATACCCGTCTTGGTCGCGGCGGCGAGATCCGTCGACGCTTGCCGAGGCGGCGTGTTCTCAATCTGCGCGCCACCGAGGACGGTCGCCGCGAGCACCCCGCCGCTCTCCGGGACGGCGCGAACCCTCACGACGTTACCCGCGGCGCCGTCGCCGCCCTGAGCGGACGGGATGAGGCTCCTGTCGGGTCGCCTCCCGACGTTGATGAGGCGAACCAGGAGCGCGCCTCGCGCCATGCCGGCGCCGGGGGCGTCGTCAACCGCGGGTAGCTCCTCGCCACGCGCCGCCGCGAGCGCGGATCTGCGCCGTCGTCCCTTGGCCGCCTCGTCGACGGTCGCCTCGCGGTGGTCCAACACCGGCGCCTCCACCATCACCTCCGCCGAGTCCCGCCCCTGCCTGAGCAAACCGGTGAGGTCGATCGAGCACGTCCCGTGCTGCATCAGCGAGCTACCGTCCCAGACGTCCACGCTGAGCCGCTGCGTCGCGCAGTAGTCCACAAACGCGCATCGTCGCGCGTGCATCGCGTCCGGACCGTCCGGGATCTTATCCCCGGTGCCGTTACCGTTCCCGTCAACCTTGAACCTAAACCACGCATCGCCGGCGCGTTCGCCGCCGTCGGACCTCCTCGGAGCGCCCTTGGGCACCAGCATCTGCGGCTCACCGCGGGGGGCGTCTGGGGGCGCGAGCTTGCACGGCCTGGAAGTGGACGCGGGGAAGTCGAAAAAGTTGAACGTGAAGTGGACGTCCGCGAGCTGCGAGGTTGAGTTGAGCGCGTCGAACTTGCGGTAGGCCAAAAACTGAACGATGACCTCGTTCACTGCTCGGATATCCCTGTGCTCGCGGACGATGTCCAGCGTCGGGTTCTGCGGCGCTCCGGCGCGCGAAGCGGCGGACCGCATAGCGTCGCGGACATCCGGCGGGAGCGTCGCGTCCGCGCCAGCCGCGTGGAGCCTGGCGCGGGTGGCCCGGCTGAAGCCGCCGAGGCCCCGCGCCGACACGAGCGGCTCGCCGGCGTCCGTGGCGGCGCCGCTGAAGAGCGCGGAGGACCCCTCGGCGGGACCCGCGGCGGGCCACTCTTCGTCGGGGTAGACGGGCTCGTCGATCGGGGGCGAGTGGGCGCGAGGCTCGGGGACGCGAGGCTCGGGGTCCGTGTTCCTAGCCTCCGGGGATGTGCGGTGGGACCGGTCGAGGGGTTGGGCACGCGCCGCCGCGGGCGGCGCCGGCGCGGCGTCCCTCGAGCCGCGCAGGTCGGTCTTGATGACGTTCACCGAGCTCGCCAGCTCGTTCAGCTGAACCTGCATCCGCTCCATCACCTGCACCAGCTGCTGCTGCGAGGACAGGTCCATCTTCGCGGCGGCGAGCGCCGCCTCCGCCTTGGCCCGTTCCCGACCAGTCATGGAAGTGTCCTTGAGCGCCGTCTCAGCCTGCGCCATCTTGCTCTTCGCCTGCGCGACGTTATCCGCGACGGGGGCGTCGAGCAACGCGCGGGCAGCCTCGGCCTGGGACGCGCCGCTCGCGCCCGTGTCTCCCTCCGCGGCGCCAAACGTAAACGCGACTGACGTTTCATCATCCCCGCCGCCGCCGGACGCGCCGCTTCGAAACACCGCGCGCCAAACCTCCTGCGGCGCCTGCACGACCGACCGCCAATCCACGCACGGTTCCGCGCGCGGACCCCGGCCCCGGCGCGCGACGACGAGCGCGTCCTCGCCGATTCGCAGCGCGAGGCCTCCGGAGAATGTGTCCGACGTTTTGTGTCCGGGCGATTCGATCCCCGGTCGGAACGGACACGTCGCCGCCCATCCCAGCATCACCGGCGGCTCGCCCCGCTTTCCCGGGGCGCGGTACAGCACCTCGACCAATAGGACCACGAGGACGTCCTGGGGAACGTCCGGGACGATCGCGTCGCTTCTCAGGACGATGCAGCTCGGTGAACCCTCGGGGTCGACGGCGAAATCAGACGCCTCGACGGATTCGCCCACAAAGACCCTGCCGTTGTGCGCGGTGATCCGCACGGTGACGCACTTGGCCGCCGCGATCGCCGCGGCCGACGCGGTGGGGTTCGCCACCAGGGAGTCCACGGCCGGGGGCTTGGCACCCGCGCCGTGGAGCGCGACGGCGAGATCGGGCGACGCGGCGACCACGTCCATCATTCGCTTTGGAAGATTCACCCTCATCCCCGACAGCGACACCGCCCTCGTGGGCGCGAGCAGCGGCGACGTGAGCGTGGTGGTCACGGCAACGACGTCGCTGGTGAGCTCGCCGTCCGCGTCGAATCGAAGCACTCCGGGCACCACGTCTCCGTAGGTGACGGGGAAATCCTCCGGGATCAGCGGCGCCGCCCTGAGAAGCGCGGGGCACGTCTCGTGGACAAAGTGGAGCTTCGCCCTGCCCAGCTGGCTCGGCGGGTGCTGACCCGCGCGGGGTCTGCCCCACATCAGGTACCGCGGCGATCCCTGGCGCACGGGCGCGCTGCCCGGCGCCCCCGTCGGCTCCGCGCCCCCGGGACCGACGGCGGGCATAGCCGCCCACCCCGCGGACGTCTCCCGCGCGATCGAACCGTCCCGGCGCCGCTCCACGAGCACGATCTCCGTCACGATCAGGCACCTCGGATCGCACACGCGCGTGGTGAAGTACGCGTCGTGCTGGACGTCGAGCGTCGCCACGGGCGCGGCGTCGACGTCGCCGCCGGGAGTCGCCGCCGGGATCTCGGCGGGCTCGGGCGCGGACGAGCACGTCGCGCCGTGGAACGAGCCCGTGCACTCGTCGTAGAACGACACGTTCACCTTGGCCTCCAGCGCGTTCCCTCGGTCGCGAACGCGGACGCACTCGGGGCCGAACGGGAACGCCTCGACCGCGAGGACCCTGAACCGATACCCCCGCGGCGCCGGGCTCGTCGCCAATCCGCCCGACGCGAGCGGGACGTGGCGAGCGATTTGCCTCGCGGCGAACACCTCCCAGTGCCCGAGCTGCGCCGCGGGGGGCGCGGGCTGCACAGCCTTGGACGCGGTGTCCTCGAGGTGAAGGGCGTTGGAACCCGCCGCGAAGGCGCCGCCGCCGCCGCCGCCCGCCGCCGCCTCCGTCCTCGCCGATCTCGACTCGCCGCCCTTCTTGAGCTCCTCGACGTCGCGCCTCGCAGCCTTACCGCGGAACACCGCCTGGATCTTCAGTGCGGCGTCCTCCTCCTCTTTCTCCGCCGCCGCCTTGGAAGCGGCGGCGGCGGCCTCGGCGTCGGCCTTGGCCTTTGCCGCGGCGACGATCGAGTCGGCTTCCCTCGTCGCCGCGTTCGGGTCGACGCCCGCGAGCTCCGCGATGCGCTCCTTGCTCTGCGCCTGGACGAGGGTTTCGGTGGCGGCGACGCGGAAGTCGGTACCCTCCACGCCGCGATAGGTCGACGGGTCCGCGGGGGGCGCCGGCTCCGGCGCGGGTTCGGTCGCGGTGCGCGTCGATGGCTCGGTCGATGGCTCGGTCGCGGTCGTCTGTGCCGTCGCGACGGGCGCGGGAGGGACGGGCGCGGGAGGGACGCTCGCCGCCGGCGCGATGCGGCTCGCCTCCGCTTCCGCCGCAACCGCGGATGAGGCCTGATGGGATGGGATGCGTAGGTCAGCACGAAGCGTTGCTCGATGGAGGGCTCGGGGTCGGGCCGTAGGATCCGGGGCGCGACAGTTTCAACGGGTCCCATCAATGACATCAGCATTGACGTGCGGCGCCCTCGCTCGGGTGAGGATGCACGCGAGGTGCGTGATCGGCGTTTGAACACTCACCGGGACCGCATTGAGCCCTGTTGGCGGTTCTGGCTCGGAGGCCATTTCGCCCAACTTCGCGCGCGTCTCGCGCGCTTAGCCAGTGTGGACACAACCTCGGACGGAAAGAACCGTTGGTCGTGGTTGTTGTTCCTGCTCGGGCGGACTTCGAACCGACCCATTCCCCCGAAAATCAGCAACTTTAGACTATTTGCTCATGCGAAAATAATGCGAATACGGTTTTTTCAGACTGTCCGCCTGTGCTCGAGCGTTTTCAAAAACCGTTTGGCATCGATTGTTTCACTCCGAAACCGCCGAAGGTCGGGAGTGAGTTGTCAACGAGAATTGACCTTGTCGGTCACTGGTGCCCAGAAGGAATTGTACGGCTTTTAGTCAGGCTTTGGTTCTTTTTTCCACAACCCATTCCTCAGTTTGCCCAGCACCACTCACGTTTTTGCCGAAGAGTCCCAAAGGACCTTTATTTTGACGACCAACATCGGTTTGGCTAAACCTCCGCCGGCACCGCAACGCACTTCCGCGGCGCGCTCGCTCGCAGATAGCACCTACTCCCCGCTTCGCATCGCATCGTCGATCGCAAAAGGACGCATCGGCTTCGACCCGACGCTCCGATACTAGTCCACTCCCCGAATCCAAGCGCAACCGATGGCCCAGGTCGTCGCCGTGGCGGGTGCCGCCGTTGCTGGCGTTTTCGCCGGCAAGTACCTGGAGAAGAAGGAGAACGAGGCCGAACCGATGGATCTCGGAGACCACGTCCTCGCCGTCGACGGTCCCGCCAACTTCAACCATGAGGCCGACATGTACAAGATGAAGTACCTGTCCAACAAGTGGCCCGAGGTGCGTCCCCGATCCAACCCGCACTTTCCGACCGATCCGAAGCCCATGTCGTCACCTCCCGACCGACCCGTCCCGTGCGACCGCCGTTACCGATCACGTTCGGCACTCATCAACCCACGCGCTCACACGTCCCGTCTCATCCAAACAGGTCCTCCCCGAGGATGCCAAGACCCCCGACGCCTGGGTCCAGCGCCACCCGTCCCTCATCCGCCTCACAGGCAAGCACCCCTTCAACGTCGAGGCGCCCCCCGCGGAGATCTTCGACTACGGCTTCATCTCCCCTGTCAACCTGCACATCGTCCGCAACCACGGCGCCGTGCCCAAGCTCGACTGGGACACCCATCGCATCGAGATCTCCGGCAACGTCCCAAAACCCTACTCCATCGGCATGGACGAGCTCACGGAGATGCCGTCCGATTGCTTCCCGTGCCTCGTGGTGTGCGCGGGTAACCGCCGCAAGGAGCAGAACATGATCAAGAAGTCCATCGGCTTCAACTGGGGCCCCGCCGCCGTCGGTAACACCTACTGGAAGGGCGTCCCGCTCAGGCTCATCCTCAACCGCGCGGGCATCTACAAGCCCGGTCCCGGCCGCAGGTTCGTGTGCCTCGCCGGTCCCGAGGGCGAGCTCCCAAAGTCGTACGACGGTCAGGACGGCGGCCCGGGCTCCTACGGCACCTCCATCGACATGGAGACCGCGCTTGACCCGACCTGCGACGTCATCGTCGCCTACGAGCAGAACGGTGACAGGCTCCACCCCGACCACGGCTACCCGTGCCGCGTTCTCATCCCCGGCTACATCGGCGGCCGCATGATCAAGTTTTTGTGCAAGATCATCGTCACCGACGAGGAGTCCAAGAACTTCTATCACTTCAACGACAACCGCGTGCTCCCCGTGGGCGTCGACGCGGAGAAGGCGACTGCCGAGGGCTGGTGGTTCAAGCCCGAGTACATCATCAACAACCTCAACATCAACGGCGCCATCATCCACCCGCAGCACGAGGAGACCCTCCACACGCCCATGAAGAAGTACACCATCAAGGGCTACGCCTACTCCGGCGGCGGCCGCAAGGTGATCCGCGCCGAGGTCTCCTTCGACCAGGGCCTGTCCTGGAAGCTCGCCAACATCAACGTGCGCGAGAAGCCCCGCTGGGCGGCCGGGTCCTCGGGCGACAAGGCCAAGCACTGGTGCTGGTGCCACTGGGAGATCGAGGTTGACGCCGACGAGATTCGCGGCGCGAACGAGATCTGCTTCCGCGCCTTCGACCAGTCGCAGAACTCCATGCCGGAGAGGCCGACGTGGAACGTCATGGGGATGCTCAACAATCCGTGGTACCGCATCCGCGTCCACGAGCTGCCCAACGGCGCTTTCCACTTCGAGCATCCCACCATCGCCGGGCCCACCCCGGGAGGCTGGATGCAGAAGATGGCGGAGAGGGCAGGCGGGGAGCTGCTCTGGGGCTGGGGCGGTCAGGGCGGACCGGCGGCGCCCCCCCGCGCGCCGGGCACGCCCCCCGAGGCGTAAACTCTCGCTTCTTCGTCGCACGATAAGTAAGGTTCGATTAATTCACTGAATAGCAATCCAGGAAGTAAGAAGCGAGTCGTCGCGCACCCGTTCCCGGTTTTAGGCGCAGTCGGATCGAGTGACGCTTCGTGTCCTTTAATGACCGTATTTGGCTCGCGAGGCGTCATCACTGTCGCGCGCGCTCTCGAAAGCGCCGGATCCGAGGTCGACCTCGCATCGCCCGTCGTATCGACCCCGTCTCCGCGGTGCCCCGCGGCGCTTCCCACGTCTTCCACCGCCCGGTCTCCGATGCCCGCGCGTCCCGTCGCGACGATCCGGAATCGGCGAGACGCGCGCGTGGCGAAGGCCTCCTCGGTCTACTCCAACCCGAGCCCGAGGCTGCGCGCGCGACCGGACCCGTGCGCGGGCCTCGACTTCGAACGCATGGGCCCGCGTTGGTCCGGAACATCGGGCGGGCCGTCCGCGAAGGAGCGCGCTCTGGTCGAGGACGCGCGCGTCGCTAAGGCGAACGTCGCGAGATGCAAGGAGCGCATCGCGACGCACGAGCGCACCATCGCGTCGCAGCAGACGCTCAACGTCCGACTCCGCGAGCGCGTTGACGCGCTCGAGTCCACCGTGGCACGAATCCTGCCCAAGACGAGCCGCGAGACCGTGCTCGCGGAGCTCGAGAACGCGCGCGACGCGGCGGCGACGGTTAAAGAGGCTGAGCTCCGAGCCACGAGGGCGGGCGCCAGGCTCGAGGCGGAGATCCGCGCCAGGGACGCCGAGCGCAGAAGGATGAAGCACAGGGCGCTCGAGGTCGCGAGGGAGAGAAACGCCGTCGGGGTGAGGCACCACGCGACGCTCGTGAGGCTGAGGGACGTCGAGAACGAGGCGAGGTTCGCAGCCGCGGAGGTCAGGAGGCTCAAAGCCGAACTCGATCGACCGAAGCCGACCCGCGACGTCGCGCGAGATCGATCACGCGCCCGGCCCGTCGAGGACAAATCCGTGGACACGGCGGACGTCGTCGCACGCCGCGAGAGTATCGGAGAGGACGAGGAGGAAGGCGCCGACGCCGTCGGAGGGCGCGTCGCGGCGATTCGCGCCGACGTCCCCGCGATCGTCGACTGGACGCCCGAGCCGGAGAGGGTGACCGTCGTGATCGAGGTCCGCGAACCGCCCCCGCCGCCGCCGCCGCCGCCGCCGCCGGTGGTCGAAGAACGCGTCGTGCTCTGCATCGTCGTCGTCGATCCCGAACCGACGCCGCCGCCCGCTCCGTCCGCGTTGGAGTCCCTCGCCGTGGATGCCGGATCGCCGAAGCCGCGCGAGTCCCCTCGCGTCGTCGAAGCCGGCGTCGAAGCCGGCGACGAGTCCGTGGTGACCGTGACGCTGACCGCGGAGCCGCCGCGGGCCGGGAGGACGCCCTCGAAGGTCGCATCGAAGGTCGAGGCGCTGCGCAAGTCGAGGAGGTTCACGCGCTCGGGGCGGCACGTCGAGAGGCAGTTCAGCGCGACCACGAAGATGATGAGGACGAGGCGCGAGTGAGCCAGGGACGTTCGCCGGGGAGAGGGCTCCTCTCGTCGCGTATGTACAGACAATGCTACATCATAAACAAGGCGGGTTCATCGGCGGCGTCACCGTCATCACCGCTCGCGCACGTAGCTTCCGAGGATGCTGCCGAAGAACTTGAAGATCCCCTTGACCACCTCCTTTCGCAGCGCGACGATTCCTTTGCCAAACTCGCCCCCCGGGCCCGCCGCCGTCTCGCGAAAGAACAGCGCCCAGAACAGCCCGATGGTCCCGTTGATGCACGCGAGGAAGAACATGCCGACGAGGATGGGCGGCTCCTTGGCGATGAAGTTTTCCAGCGTGAGCGGGACGCGCTCGATGTCTCGTTCGATGATCTCCGCGTCGATCTGGATCTCGCGCTCCACCAGCCTGAGATCCTTGGTCACCTCGGACTTGACCCCGGAGAGCGGGCCGGCCGCGAGGGCGGCGATGTGCTCGCCCGCGCCCGCGCCGGCGCTGGCGATGACGGCGGCGGCGAGCGCGCCGAACGCCCTACCGCCGACGGATGACGTCGACGGGGTCTCCACCTCGTGCCTCTCCCGGCGGCACTCCCTTTCCGCGTCTCCCCGCGCGCGCCCCGTCGCCTCCGTCCGGGGCGCGCCGTCCCTCGCGCCGTTCGCCCACACCGCCCGACCACCCGCGCGGCATCGCGCGCGGGTCGACGCGGCCCTCACCGCGAGCGAGCCGACGCCCGCGTGCGCCGCGACCGTCGCAGCCATGGTTGGTGACCTGACCTAGTGCGCCGCTCGGAAAATGCCGCTTGGAAACTCTCGGCGTCGAAAACCTCCGCCGAGCGCGGGATCCCGGGCGCGCGCGGTCCTCCGCTCGTTCGAGAGAGGTGGCGCCGACGCGTCTGCGTGAGCCTCGTCGGAAAAGTCGGAGGCTTCCGCGACGTATCAGCCGCGACGCGACGCGTTTGTGACGCGACCAGCCTCAGACGGACGAGTTATCTCCGCGCTCCACGTCGCCCAATCACGAGCCTGGAATGAGGCTTGCTTGACGCAACAGCCGACTAGTCTGCAACTTTTGTAAAAAACCTTTCTAAACTAACGCGCGGGCGCCGTCCCGGAAGCCAACTCGTGCGCGATTCCCGCCAAACCCGTCGCGGCGACGACCGAGCCCACCCCCACGAGCGTCCACGCGAGCGCCGCCATCACCGCCCTCGGCCTGGCCACCAACCGCCCCCGCGCGTCGCGTTTCCACCGCGCGGCCCACTCGAGACCCTCGCCAAAGTACTCCCG
>MDTA01037374.1_pt1 | contig 10812 bp, 6 predicted proteins | sample 811151 | NCBI WGS metagenome assembly MDTA01 (sample SAMN05326648, study PRJNA326480) | marine metagenome | isolation source: seawater | place: Indian Ocean: South | collected 2010 | reverse complement strand
GTCACATCAAATACAAAAGCAGTGACAACTGGTGTGACGGCAGGTGAATTGATACTTGGTACAACAAGTTTAGCAAAAGGTAGAATATATGATTTGACTGAGGCTGGTGGTAAAATAGCGACAATGAGATATACAGAATTAATAAGTGATGATGGTAATGTACGTGAGTTTCAACCAGGAGAACAAGTTACGACATTAACATCAGACCCTAGTCTTATAACTCTTGCAAATTCATCAATAACTTCTGCACCTGAAGGTACAGTAGTATCTCATGATTTTGGAGCAAACAAAGTTATTTACAAAGAAGCAAACTCACTCAATCCGTTCACCGCAGGTTCGACATCTGCAAATGATAGAGTAACAGGTGCAAGTTCAAACGTTGTGGCAAAGACCAGTGTATCAACTGCAATTACAAACTCTGGTATCACTACTGCCGTTACTGCATTAACCGCAACTGCATTTATGAGAAAAACAAATGGCTCTATTGTTGAAATATCTGATGCAACTACTGATGGGGTTCTCGACTCTTCCTCTATTGATTTCGATTCAAACGTAATAATTAAATTTAGTCAAACGATGAACGCAGATACTATAATAGTAAATTCAACTGACTCCCAAGTAAGGTCTACTGATACTGTTATTTTTTCTGCTGATAGTAATTTTGGAAATTGCATACCTTTAATGCCAAATCCAACAATAACAGAAAATGGTTCTAGATTTGAATTTAAGCCTGTCATTTTATCAAATACATCTTTGAGTTTAACAAAAGGTGATAGATATGACATAAAAATAACAAGAGGTGCAAAAACAAAAGGCGGTTCGAATACTACAACCGACACAACTGAATCCCATGCCGTAATAGTTACTTCAGCATATTCTGTAGTCAATGCTAGTGTGTTTGATAATAATGGAGAAGAGGTAATATTAGGACAATATGCAGATACAACTGTAATATCTGCAAATGTATCAAGAAGTTCTCCTATCATTATTCATTTTTCAGAAGTGATTAATGCAAGCACATTTGCTTCAGGTGCTGGTAATGAAGTTCAATTAGCAACTGCGGATAATTTTGGTTCAGGTCAAATTGCATGTACTATTCAAAGATCTGGTAGATTTGGCACTCAACTTACAGTCATACCAGATGCGACATTAACCGCCGCCCCACATTATTTGAGAATAATAGCAGGCGGTACAAATGAAGGAGGACAGGCATTGTCTGCAACTTGGCAAGCAGGATATTTTACAACCGCATGAGGATAATATGGCATTGAATGTTAAATTATTAGAAACACAAATTGTAACCGCCATGAGAGCCGCACAGGCAGATCCAACACCAAAGGCACAAACAAAGTTGGCGCAGGATTTGGCGACTGCCATAGATGCCTTTGTAAGAAGTGCAACCGTAACAACTGAAATTACTGGGACTGCATCTGGTGGAGTTTGTACTCCTGCTGGACCTATTAGTGGTGCAATTGTAAAAGGTTCTGGAACAGGTGCTCCAAATGTAGGAATAAGTTAATGGCATTAAACAAAGCAAAATTAGAAACTGATTTATTAAATGCATTTAAAATTGCTCAAAGTGATCCGTCACCAAATTCACAGGCAGAGATAGCACGAGCAATAGCAACTGCTATTCACACATATTATATTGGAGCCACGGTTAACACGCTTATAGATGTATGTGTGGCATCTGGTGGAGTCAATTCAAGCATACCGCCTCCAACAGGACCAACACCAGGAACATTAACTGCTCCTGCTAACGTAAAAGGTGTAGCAACTGGTACACTTTCTTAATAAATAATAATATGGCAAACACTGCAACAGAACAAGATTATTTAAGTATAGGCGAAGGCTCAAATTTATTTGATGATGAAGCCAGATACTTTTTCAAAAAACGTGCGAGACTAACAGAGTTTCGTGATATGGATATTAAATTTGGTCGTAATCCATCAACTAATGATTTAATTATTAAAACAGGTGATAATGCGGTTAAGCAATCAATAAAAAATCTTATAAGAACTGATTATTATGAACGAAGAATGAGACCAGGGCTAGGCTCAAGTGTAAAACGACTTTTATTTGAGCCTGCCGACAATATAACTGAGATACGTGTAAAAGATGCTATTTTAGAGACTATTAAAAATCATGAAAAAAGAGCCAGAGTTCAAAATATTTCTGTAAAATCTACAAGAGATGGACAAGGTTATGATGTGACAATAGTTTTTTCAATTATTGGAAAAAATCAACCAGTAACTTTTTCAACTTTTCTTGAAGCAAACAGAGGATAATAATGGCCGAACCCTCCAAACTTAGATTATCAGAATTAGATTTTGATCAACTTAGATCAAATTTTAAATCATTTTTAAATACACAAGATGAATTCAAAGATTATGATACATCAGGTTCTGCCATATCAGTATTACTTGATTTGTTGGCATATAACTCTCATTTAAATTCTTTTTATTTAAATATGGTTGCGAATGAAATGTTTATCGATACTGCGGTAAATAGAAATTCTTTAATGTCTCTTTCGAAGATGCTAGGATATTTACCAAGGTCAAGAAAGTCCGCATTTGCAAATGTTAATATTTCAGTCACACCTACGGACAGTCCATCAAATATTACGATAGCAAAAAATACAAAATTTAACACAAATATAGATGGTGTATCATTTACATTTGTGACAGATAAATCTTATTCTGCAAGTGCTAATGGAGATAATTCTGCGGTATTAGTAGAAAATGTAAAACTGGTTCAAGGTGAACCTCTTTCTTTTAGATACACCGCAAATACTTCGAATTCTTCGATAAAATATAGGATACCAAATAGAGGTGTAGATACTGATAGTATCACGGTTGTTTTACAAGAGTCTGTCGAAAATACTGTTCAAAGTTCATATACATTAGCAAATGACTTATTAAATATAAATTCGACATCAAATGTGTTTTTTATAGAAGCGGATTCTGATGATACATTTCAAATAAAATTTGGCGATGGTGTTTTAGGTAGAAAAGAAAAAACAGGAAATATTGTTATAATAAATTACAATCAAACCTCTGGGGTGCTTGGTAATGGTGCAAGAACTTTTTCTCCATTAGATACAGTTGCTGGTTACAGTGGTGCCACTGTAAGTACGATCTCTTCATCTATTGGTGGAGCAGATGAAGAGACAGATGATAGTATAAGATTTAATGCGCCAAGACATTTAGAAGTTCAAAATCGAGCAGTTACCGCAAATGATTACAAAAGAATAATAACCAGAGATTATCCACAGGCAGAATCAGTTGTCGTTTATGGAGGGGAAAATGCCAATCCACCTCAATTTGGAAAAGTTTTTATAGGCATAAAACCAAAATCTGGGTTGTCTATAACAACTTCAATAAAAAATAAAATACAGAATGATATATTAAAAAAATATAATGTAGGATCTATTACTACCGAATTTGTTGACATTGATTATATTTTTCCAGTAATTGAATTAACGGTAAATTATGACTCACGTATTACAACGAAAACCGAAGCGACATTGAAGAGAAATGTTATCAACGAAATAAATGCTTTCTCGTCAAATGAATTACAAGAATTTTCTCAATCGTTAAGATCCTCAAAACTTTCTAAAATTATTGATGATGCCGATACTTCTATTGTAGGTAATAATTTTAAAATGAAATTAAAAAAATCTTTAACACCGACTCTTAATACAAAAATAAATTATGAAGTAAATTTTAACAATAAGATACACTATCCTCATGTGGGTCATATGGGTTCGGTTACTTCAACTGAATTTAGTATCTTGGATGGTCAAGACATATTGAGACAAAATTGCAAATTAGATGATAAGGATGGAAAAATACGTGTTTTTAGAATAGTTGATGGGGAGAAAAAAATAGTTTTCGATCAACAAGGAACGATAGATTATGTAAATGGTAAAATACTTTTACAATCATTTAACCCATCAACATATGTTGGTACAAGTTTAGATATAACTATCACACCAGAAATTTTTGATGTAGAGCCATTGAGAGAACAAATCGTATTGATTTCAGAATCAAATTTATCTTTAACGATGATTGATGTTTCGAGTAAAAAATCAGGGTTAATAACTGCAACTGAAAACAATTCTACGACTACAACGACATCGACAACAACTACTACAATTACTTCTACAACTACTTCAACAGGTTCAACGTATTAAAATGTCATTAGATTATCTTAGGGATACTGAAAATAATAATGTAACAAAATCGATTGTTCCTTATATTGAAGGACAGTTTCCAGAGTTTTTAAGAGAAGAAGGTGAACAATTTATAAATTTTGTCAAGGCATATTATAAATGGCTTGAATCTGCTGAATTAAATATTTCAAATTCTTTACAAAATGAATATAGAATTACATTAGAAGACGATGATACAAATCTACAATTAGAAGATGGTTCAACTCTGACATTAGAAAGTGACAGAGAAACTGGCAATACAAGTATATTAAGTTCATTTGAAACAGGTGAAAAAATCACAGGACAGACATCAGGTGCTGTTGGAATTATCGATAGGAATCTTACAACATCGAATACAAAAATTTTTATCACTGGGTTAGAAAGAACAAAATTTGTAAATGGCGAAACTATATTAGGTTCTAATAATAGAACTACCGCCAAAGTAGAATCATTCTATAAAAATACATTATTTGCATCAAAATCATTACAATCACAATATGATATCGATAGTGCGGATGAGGTCGCATTAAACCTTATTAAAAAACAATTATTTATTTCTGCTCATGAAGATTTATCTATTGATAATAGAGTTTTACTAAAAAACATCTATGATCTTTATAGATCAAAAGGGTCTGAATATTCATATGATTTATTTTTTAAATCATTTTTCAATGTGCAAGATTTAGATTTTTATAGACCAAAAGTAGATTTACTTAAACCATCGTCAGGTAATTATAGAACCGAAAAAGCACTTAGAATTATTACCGATGACACTAATGACAAATTTGAATCGAGAGAAATTACAGGAAAAACTTCATCTGCAAAAGCAATTGTTGATAGGGTCGAAAATTTTCAATCAGGTGCCTTACAAGTTACAGAATTATTTTTGATTGATGTAAAAGGAACATTTGTTGTAGGTGAAGAAATTAAATCCAGTTTGTTTGAAAATAATTTTGGCACAGGAATTGCTCAAGGTGTATTGACGGATATTGTTATCAATAGTGCAGGTACTAATTATAAGGTTGGAGATGCTTTAACGATATCAGGTGGTGGAGGTCAGGATGCGGCAGCCAGAGTTAGTCAAATAGGAACTGGTGCTATAACAGGTTTTACTATTTATGATGGAGGTGATGGTTACATTAATACAACTGCATTAACAGTGAACAATTTTGCGACTGGTGGAACAGGAGTATCAGGTGATGTGAACGAAATAGCACATACGTTTACATTTTCTGTTAATGATGATGTAATAGGAAATTTTACAACAACAGTAATTAATGATGCGGATGGTTATGATTTGTCAGGAAATACTGAAGCAATAAGAACTGATAGACTTATAGATGCTTTAGGATTTTCTGCTTTACAAATCGGTTCCATTTCTAATGTTAGAGCAACAGGATTAGGATCTGGATATGAATTGTCACCAATCATTTCAATTGTACAAGATAATATTGTAAAATTTAATGATGATGCAGTAGGCATAATAAATTTAAATCCTGATCCAGATAATGCAGAGTTGACAAATGCAATAACAGGAACCTTTACTACAAGTGAACGAATTACATCAAATAGCGGTAATAAAGTAGGTACTTTTTTAGGGTTGGTAAGTAATGCGTCATCAATATCTAATCCAGAAAGATTCAGAGCAAGAACAATTGAATATCAAGGAACATTTGGATCTGGTAGAAATGATTTAACAGTAAATGTTTCGAGTTATGTAAATACAACGGAAGGTTCAGAAATACCTACAGTTTATGATATTCAACTTGAAGAGCCAACTTTTACAGGATTACAAGAAAATACGAATAAATTTATTTTTAGAAGAGGGGTAAATTCAGCGAGTGTAACAGAATCTACAAATACTGATACAACCATTGAATACACTGCAACTGGAACATCGATTACAGGTGCATTTCAAAAATTACAATTTCCTGTCTCAACCATTACTCATGATGGATCCTCTACCACAACTGTCACGACTCCTAAAAAGCATGGGTTAGATAATGGTCAAAAGATTATATTATCAAATTCAACGACATCACAATTTAATGGTGAAAAAACAATAAGTGTTACTGGTGCAACAACTTTTACGTTTACTCTTGGCGGTTCTGGTTTTGCATCTGATACAACTGGAAATCCAGTTTATGACGAAAACGTATCTGTAAAATTTACATTACCATTTGGACACAAAAAAGATGATAGATTTTTATTTTCGACTATTGATTTTGTATCAAATGAAGTCATCACTGGTTTTGAATCTGGTGCATCTGCAACAGTTAATACAGGTACCGCCATTGCGGGCGGAGGCATTAGAGGAAATAATGCAGTCATTGATGTTGCTGGATTGGCCGCTGGATCAATCAAAGAAATAGAGATTATAAACTTTGGTGTAGGATATACGAGTGCTCCTGCTCTTTCTCTGACAGACAAAGGAGGCGGTAATGCAAATGTTTCTGCAAAAATCGGTACGATAGGACAAACCGCAGGACAGTATATAAATGAAGACGGAAGGCCGAGTTCAACAAAAAAATTAATTGATAGTAATTATTATCAAGATTACAGTTATTCTTTGAGAAGCACCAAACAAACTATTGAATATGAAGAAACTGTAAAAAATTTGATACATCCGGCAGGAAGCAAAATGTTTGGTGAATTCAGACCTGAACCGCCAACACTGCAAATGGGTTTCGATCATTTATTGACATCGGAAGATGGATTTAATATTGTTTTAGAAGATGGTGACAATATTTTAATGGAACAATATTTTGAACCATCACACACTATTTCATTAGAAAATCTTAAAACTATATCTGAGGGTGGCACTGGAGGAACAATAACGGTAACCGGTAATTCTAATATTATAATTGCAGATGTTGGACTAACGGATGAATTAAGCCTTGAAGATGAATTAGGTGTATTAATTTTAGAAACTAATGATAATTTTTTATTACAGACGGCCGCCGTTTCTACTGATTTTCCTGAAAATTATCAAGAAGGTTCAAAAATAATCGTAGATGATGAACAAGCATTCGAAATATCATACGGAGATTTTATTCTAGAAAAAACTCTGACTGGAACTTTAAATTGTGCTTCTTCCAATGTTCTTTCTTATATTGAATTGACAAACTCATCAGCAGATTTTGTTATTGGTGAGAGTGTTTTTCAAGGGGATAGTGATACGATAATTTTAGATAATGATAATGGGGTAAATTCAAATTTGATTTCTATCTTTAATATGACATTGGAAAGCGATGATGGTATTTTTATTTACGAATCTTCTGATAATGGAAAACCAGATGAAATGATTTTAGAGTCAACAATTGATCCAATTAATGCTACTGGTAATGGTAAATTAATTTTTGAAAATTCAAACTCCACGTCCGTGGATTCATTGTTGATGGAAAATCAAAATAATACTGCATCAGGTACGGTGAGCGAATTTTTTACGAATCCTTCAAATGTCAAAGTTGTGACTTTACACACAACTGTCAATAATTTTGTCTTAACTTCGAATGCAAATGGATCGACCTCTGATGCTACTGCTGGTATATCATCATTTAATAAACATTTGATAAAAGGTGTAGATACAGATTTTCAAACAGAATTATCTGTAAATGACATTATTACTTTGCAAGGAAGCACAGAACAAATGCAGGTGATGAGTATTATAAATTCGACCGCTATTATTTGTAATACAACTATTGGTGACGGCTCAACGGTAAATTTTGACAATAACATTATTCATTCATTAATTTTAGAATCGTCTATCAGAGGAATAACAACCGCTAATGGGTTCAGTACAGGTAATACAACTATAGATGGTGTTGATTCGTTTTTTATAGAAGATTTAACTGTCGGTGATGTTATTTCACTAAGTTCAGATACAAGTTCGAAGGCACAAGTAGTTTCAATTATAAACAATACAAGATTAATTACAAACGTTGTTTTGGGTACAGGTGTATCAAACACCACTATTATAAATCATACATATGGAAATTTAAATTTGGAGCCTGCCGAACAGACAATTACTTTATCTGGTAATTATTCAGGAGCAAATAATTTTTTGAGCATTACCGATGTACAGGAAGGTTTTTTACACCTGGAAGATGGTACAGGATTGTTAAATGTTGCATACACTTCATCAAATGCAACATCTGGAAAAATACAATTTGAAGAAACAACAACATTTTCTAATGTTGTTCCAAAGTTAATCGTTTAATCATAAATAATAATATGCCTAATTTAGTAACAAACAAATTTAAAATACATAACGCAGAGCAATTTATTGAATCCCTAAGTGAAACCTCAGCAACTTACCTTTATCTATTTTTAGGTAAAGTTGAGTCGTGGGATGATGAAAATAGTGTGCCGGCACCAACTGATTCGGTTTCAAATACTTCATATGATTACTGGAGATCAATGATTGCGGCAAAAAAATTGTCTTCTGCCGATGTGAGTCATATCATACCGAGATTAGATTGGCAAACTTCAACGGCTTACACCGCCTACAGTCAAAAAAATAATGATCAATTTGCAAATAATTTTTATGTCGTGACTGATGATCTAAACGTGTATAAATGTATTCAAAATAATGTTGCCAATGGTGTATCAACAATAAAACCCACTGGTACTACATCTGGAACCATTGAATTAGATGATGGATATAAATGGAAATTTATGTATACAATTTCACCTCAAGATGTTTTAAAATTTACAACTTCTCAATATATTCCAGTAAAAAGAATCGGTAATATAAATGATGGATCAACTCAATATACAGTTGAACAATCTTCAGTTGATGGAAGTATCGATGTGATTAATAGAACATCGAATGGTAATTTTTTTGTAGAATTAACATCCAATCCTACAGATGCGACTGGTAATGAAGTTAGAGATTTTGTTGAAGGTGAGATTATTACTGGACAAACATCAGGAAATAAAGGAACTGTAATATCTTTTACATCTTCAGCAAATTCACTCTCTTACTCGCCTGATGCAAATGCCTTATTTGTCAATAATGAAGTTCTTGTAGGAAACACATCTGGTGCATATGCGACCATAAGTCAAGATGTTGTATCAACATATAAATTTACCGAAAATATTTTTGCATCGGTTACTAATACAACTGTTTTACAATTGAATACTGATGCAAACACAACATCAGATGACGTTTATGTTGGATCAACAATTTTTATTTCTAATAATGCAGGTCGAGGTGAGCAATCTGTCATTTCAGCATATGATGCTACATTAAGAAGAATAACCGTAGCAACTGCTTTTACAGTTTCACCTAATACATCTTCTGGTTATATAATTGGACCGACAATAACAATTGATGGTGACGGAACAGAGGCGACTGCACGAGCGGTAGGTAATTCAACATTCGGTGTTAAAGAGGTTATTGTAAACAATAGAGGTAAAAATTACACTACTGCATCAGTTAGTATAAGTGCAAATTCTTCGCATGGATCTGGAGCAAATGCAGAAATTGTTATTAGTCCATATGGTGGACACGGATTTAATGCAATTGAAGAATTAGGTGGTAATAGGGTTATGATTGATTCACGAATCACAGGTAATGAATCAGGTTTTTTTACAACTGAAAATCAATTTAGACAGGTTGGTTTAGTAAGAGATCCATTACAATCAGCAAATGCAAATGCTTTTTTTACCTCTGATTTAGCAGATCAATCTACAAGAATAACATTATCTTCTGTATCAGGTCAATTCAAATCAGATGAAATAGTTTTTCAAGGTGATACATTATCAACAAGCACAGCCAATGGTGTTGTCATAGATTTTCTAAATAATAATAAGTTACGATTAAACAGAGTTCAGGGCACTTTCGTTTCAAATACAACCGTTTCTGCAATTACTGGAGCAAACTCAGGTGCGACCGCTTCGATTGTCGCTAATGGAATAGCAAATGCTGATATGAAACCGTATAGTGGCGACATACTTTATATAGAAAATAGAACCAGTGTAACACGTTCAACAAATCAGATAGAAGATTTTAAAATAGTTCTTGAGTTTTAAGGAATAATAATGCCTAAATTAACAACAGATTTTAACGTTTCACCTTATTATGATGATTTTGATGAAAATAAAAAATTCTTTAAAGTTCTTTATAGACCTGCATTTTCAGTTCAGGCCAGAGAACTTACACAGATGCAAACAATTTTGCAAAATCAAATTGAAAAATTAGGCGACTACAATTTTTCTGATGGTGACCGTGTTTCAGGTGGTGAGTTAAGTTTAGATACAAATATTAATTCTTTACAACTGCAAACAAATTATGCTGGCAATGAAATAGCAGTTTCAAATTTTGAAAATAGAATAATACAAGGTGATACATCGGGTGCTAGGGCAACAGTTGTAAAGGCCGAAAAATTTACACAAACAACTTTAAATACATTAATGATTAATTATCTTGATGAAAAATTATTTGTTGATGATGAAGTTATAAGAACAGTTGATGAAGGCACGACTTATTTTGCAAATGTTGCTGGTGAAACGGAAGGATTAACAGGAGTTACAACATTAGTTACATCAATTGCCTCTAGTGCAGGATCTATCATCAGCATTAATGAAGGTATATT
>MDTA01181054.1_pt1 | contig 10813 bp, 11 predicted proteins | sample 811151 | NCBI WGS metagenome assembly MDTA01 (sample SAMN05326648, study PRJNA326480) | marine metagenome | isolation source: seawater | place: Indian Ocean: South | collected 2010 | reverse complement strand
TAATTATTTTTTTCATTATAGATTATTTTAAAATTATCTATTTTTTTTAAAATAACTTTATCTGAACTGATTATATATGTTGGTTTATATTTTTTAACTAAACTCTTCAATTCTATTAAATTTAATTTTTTATCAATAAGAATGATTGGAATTTTTAAATATAATAAACATATGTAATTGATTAAAATTTCTTCTTTATTGTCACAAATTATTAAAGTTAATTTTCTTCGTTTTATTAGTTTTTTTAATTGGTATATTGCTTTTAAGATATCTTCATAGAATATTTTTTTTTTTTCAGTTATAAAAGCTAACCTATTTTTGAACTTTTCTAAATTTTTAAAAAACATTATTTTGATCTTTTGTATATCTTTAAGATCTTTTTTTTAATTTTGTTTGATGACATGCCGTGATAGTCAATTAAATAATCATATCTCCCCGTAGGACCAAAACTGTCTGGTAAAGTTATAGTCTCAATATTTATCTTATGATTAAAATTTATTAGCTTTTCTATTATTGAGCTTTTCAAACCTCCAATTTTACTATGTTCTTCAATTATTAGAATGTTTCTAAAGTTTTTAGCATATTTAATTATTTTTATATTAATCGGTTTTATTTTATGAACATGAATAAATTCAGGAAAGATTTTATTTTTTTTTAGATTATTACATGCAATTTTGACCTCAGTAGAAATATAACCAGTTGATAGGATCAGTAATTTTTTATTAAGTCCTTTAATAATTTTGTTTTCTTTTAGATGATTATATTTGTAAGGCTTCTCGTAGAGCAAGTTAGTATTTGATGGTCCTGTAAGCCTTAAATAAGTTGGACCTCTATTGTTATTTGATAAATCATTTAAGATATTTTTTAATTCCATACAATCACCAGGTGAAAATATTTTTATTCCTGGAATTGTTTTTATAGTTCCTACGTCCTCTAATCCATAATGACTGTTGCCTAAAAATCCTAATGAAAGGCCACTTCCTAAAGCTACAACGTTTACGTTGTGCTTCATATATCCCAGATTCATTCTAATTTGCTCTAAAGCTCTCATTGATAAAAAAGGAGCAAATGATGTTACAAAAACTTTATATCCCTCTTTGGCAAGTCCTGAAGCTATTCCAATTAAATTTTGTTCTGCAATCCCTACTGATAAATATTTATCTGGAAACTCTTTTTTAAATCTATCTAAACCAGATGATCTTCCCAAGTCAGCTGATAGAACCATGAGTTTTTTATTTTTTTTTGCAATGTTTATCATAAATTGTCCAAACATTGCTCGTTGACCGAGTCTAGACCATTGTTTTAATGTTTTTAAATCTATTTTCATTAATTAAGACCATCTAATGCTTGGTCTAATAGTTTTTTTGAAAGCATACCATGATGCCAATCATTGTTATTCTCCATAAATTTTACTCCCTTTCCTTTAATTGTTTTAGAAATAATTACTGTAGGCATATCTCTCTTAGTTTTAATTATAGCAGAGTTTATTTCATCTGGATCATGACCGTTAATGTTTATGCAATTCCAACCAAAACCTTTCCATTTTTTGTATAAATTATTTGTATTCATTAATTTATTTATTTCCCCATCATTTTGATGCCCATTGCTATCTACAAATAATATTAAATTATCTAATTTTTGTTCAGTAGCAGTTATGGCAGCTTCCCAAATTGCACCCTCATAGCATTCACCATCTCCTATTAAAACAAATACTTTATTTTTTTTTTTACTTTTTTTATTTGCTATTGCAATCCCAATTGCAAAAGATAGACCTTGACCAAGACTTCCATTAGAGGACTCAATTCCCATTCTCATATTCGCAATTGGATGAGCAATTAGCTGACTTCCGTTTTTTTGATAAGTTGATAATTCTTTATCACTAATTTTTTTAAAAATGTTTAAGATACTTACTAGAGCTAAAAACCCATGGCCTTTACTTAATATAAATCTATTTTTATTATTTGAGTTTTTAACAAAAATATATTCATTATAAATTACTGCTAAAATTTCAACAATTGATAGTGCTCCTCCAATATGAGTACTCTCGTTTGAATTATAGCTAGATTTTAAAATGATGCGTCTCATTTCTCGACAAATATCTTGCAATTCTTTCAACTTTGATTTTATCAAAACTTATTTCCCCCATCTAAGTATAAAACTTGTCCATTTATGTATGAGGATTTATTCGATCCTAGAAAGTTTATTAAATTAACAATATCTGATGTCTTGCACATTCTGTTTGAAAAAGAGTTTTGAATGAAATCATTTTTTATTTGATCATCCATTAAATTGCTCATTTTTGATAAAAAAACATTGGGGGCAATACAATTTACACGAATCTTGTAATTTGAAAATTCATTAGCAAGAATTTTTGTAGAATACATTAAAGCTGCTTTACTAGCTCCATAACTTAGGAAACCTCTATAACCCAGATTTCCAGATACCGAACCTATATTTACTATCGATGCATTTGTAGATTTTTTTAAAAATCTAAGTGTTGTTTGAATTACTTGAATTTGAGAGAAAAAGTTAACATTAAAAACATCCATTAAATTTTGCTTAGATGTAAGTTCAGTTATAGCCCCTTTAGCTATAGCTGCGTTATTTATTAAGAGATCAATTTTAAAATTTTTTTTTTTTAAATATTTTGAAATTTTTTTGTGATCTTTATCTTTTGTAATATCAAAAACAACAACATCAATTTTTTGATTTTTATTTAGCTTTTTACTTCTTATAAATTTTAAGAAATTAATATTTTTTCTTTTAATGCAGCAAACAACATTAGCCTTTTTTTTATGAAAATTGCTTATAAGATCTCTACCTAATGAACCATTTGCACCAGTAATAAAAACATTCTTATTTTTATACATTTTTAAATTTTGATTTCATTTTTTTCACATTACTCAATAGTTTTAAATTAATAGTTTTTCCAGACTTTAATTTACTTAAAAAAATTGTATTTTTATCTATATTTTTTATGACTTTTTTTGAAGTGAAATAATTATTTAATATTTCATCTGAAAATAGTTTCTCAATATTCTTTTGATTAATTGTACATTTTTTTTTTTTAAATATTAAAAATAATGACTTAATATTAATTATTTTAGAGGCCTTTGGCATACCAAAATATTTGTCATCAGGTATTAATTCATCAATACATTTCTTAAACTTTATGTAATTTTTCACTTATTTATCTTGATTAATTATTTTTTTTTTTAGAATTTTAATAAATTTTTTTATATCAATATAGTAATTTTTCTTATGATCATTAGTTGGCTTTTCTCCCATGGCAACAAAAAAATCTATTTTTAACATTTGTGCTACACATAAAAAAATGTTGTTTGGTTGATTTGGTGATTGAATTTCTATAATTTTACATTTTTTTGATGCAAATAAGGTATGAATACCGCCTGCTCCATGTGGCATGATAATAATTTTAGCGTTTTGAAAAAGATTTATTTGATCATGTAGCTTAAGCTTACTTAATTCATACTTTTTAAAATTAATTTTTTTTAATTCACTAAATAATTGTTCTTCATTCAAAATATTCCTATGACTTGTATCTCCCCTTGATATAAAAACTAGTTTACTAAAATCTTTTTTATTTTTAATTTTTTTAATCCCATTTAAAAACTTTTTTCTTAACCACAAAATTAATTTTTTGTTTAATACAGGTGGGGACGGAATTGAAGGAAAGTATAAATTTTTACATAATAAATCTTTTTCTCCAGTTATTAAAATTTTATTTTTAATTCCTAAGATATTTAAAGTTTCTTTTTGAAAATTTGATAATGGATTTTTAGAAACTAAAGGAATTTTTTTTAAATTAGGAAATATATCTATGAAATACAGTCTTGTTAGATTTTCAAATGTCCAATGAAAAACTTGATCATCATCTCTTAAAGATAAATAAATTACTGGTTTGTTAATAAGTTTTAATTTTGAATTTGATCTATAAATTTTAATTCTTTTTTCTGTAACTTTGCCATTTAAAAAATTTATTTTACATAATGGAAAATTGTGAGTATCAGGCCATTTATTTATTTGAAAGTCTGCCCATCTTTCATCACCATATCCTTCTACAAATGCTAAATTTCTGCTTCCTAAAATCAACAAGGAGTCTTTGATAACTTTTACATTTTTAAGTTTTGCAAAAATTGAACCATTTATAATTTTTGCTTTTTTAAGATCATTGATTGAAATACCATTATTTTTTTCAACAAGAAATTTTTTGTTATATTTTGAATTGTATAAAAAATTAATTTTATTTATTTGTACATGATTACTATCAAATAATTTTGTCCAACTATTATTTTTTGATGAAATAAAATTGTTTCTATTTAATTCTTCAAAAACTTTCTTAATGGAAATAAACTCGTAACTATGAAAATTTTCATTTTTAAGATTGCTAGATTTCTTTGAAATGTGTTTTAATTTTTTCCAAACTGATATTATTTGTACCATTTTTTTTATTTAGATATATTATCCATCATTATCATGAAAAAATTTAAATATTTATTAAAAACTTTAATACCACCTATAATTCCTATAATTATTGAAAAGATTCGGAAAATTACTGATATTAAAAAAGAAAAAAAATTTTCTTTTGATTATGAGTCTAATTTTTATAATCGTTTAGCATTTGTTAATAAGGCAATTTCTCTCTACGAGGGTTGTAAATATTTAGAAATTGGCGTTTGTACAAATGAAGTTTTTAATTCAGTTCCATTAAGTATTTCAAATAAAGTTGGTGTTGATCCAGTTCAGGGAGGGACACATAGAATGACAAGCGATCAATTTTTTAAAGAAAACAAGAAAAAATTTTCTGTCATTTTTATAGATGGTCTCCATGAATATGAACAATGTCAAAAAGACTGTATTAATGCGCTAAACTCTTTGGAGGATGATGGCATAGTTCTGTTTCATGATTTTCTTCCAAGAAATGCTTTAGAGGAAAATGTTCCCCCTAAACAAAGAACTTGGAGCGGTGATGTCTGGAAAGTAGCTGTTGAAATCAATAATTCTAAAAATATGGATTTTGTTATTGTCAATATAGATAGAGGTATTGGTCTTTTAAAAATAAAAAAAGGATTTGAATATATTAAAAACAATGAATTAAAAAATAAGGATTTTGATCATTTTATAAATGATTATTACAAAAAATTACCAATAGTAAGTTCTGAAGATGGTTTAAAATTTTTATCGAATGAGAATTAATAAATTGTTAAAATTTTCTTATCATAGAATTAAAGATATTTTTAATTCTAATCATAAAATAAACCCAATTTGTATGAATAACGAGTCTATTACTTATGATTTAATTCCCTTTGTTAACACAACAGAATTCAAATATTGGAATATAGAAAAACAAAATGGTGAACTAATAAGTTACGATGGAAGTTCACAGAAAACAAATTCTAATTATCCAATGATTGAAAGTTGGTTAAAAATTAATAATACCACTTTTACACCAAACAAACATTTTATTAATGAACAATATAAATTACTTCAAAAAAATATAAATAAAGAAAAACATTTTATAAATGATGAATTGTATGTTTTGCCATATTATACTAGTGTATTTGGACATTTTGCTGGAGACCTATTGGGTTCTTTATTATTTTTTTTAAGTAAAATTAAAAAAGAATCAAAATTTTTTTTATATACTCCATCACCTTATTGGGATGAATTTTTTAAAGAAAAATTTGGTAATAAAGTTTATTTAATAAATCCACTAGAAACTTTGAATAAAAAAATAATTTTTAAAAACTGTAAGGTTTTACCTAGAATGAGCACAGCACAAAACTTTATTTTAGCTAGAAATTATATGAATAGATATATTCACACGAATTTTAAGGAAGAAAAAAATTTATTTCTTTCTTCTGGTCGATCAAGCAGAATTTCAAACATAAAAGATGTTGAGAATTACTTCAAAGAAAAGGAATTTGAAGTTATTGATCCTTCTAATTTACCTATAATTGATTGTTTATCAAAAATTAAGAATGCTAATGTGTTGGTAACTGAAAAAGCATCAATTTTAAATAATATTCACTTAGTAAGAGATAAAAAATATTTTATATTATCATCCAGTTCCGAAAGAACTAATTCTAAAAAATCTTTTACTTACGCAGGAATTTATAAATCTCTAAATGAAGGAATTTCTAAGGATATAATTTGCGAGGATGATCCACAAAATCAAACAGTCAAACCTTTTAAGAAAAGAATTCGAGTAAATTTGAGCGATCTAAATAAAATTGACTTTAAGGGTTAAATTTCTTTTTAATATAATCCGTTATTCTTAAGCTTAATGCTTGTATTGTTGAGACTGGATTAACAGCACCAGATGTTGGAAAAATACTACTATCTATTATGTAGAGATTTTCAATATCATGAGATTGACCATATTTATTTACAACAGAATTAATTTTATTTGATCCCATTCTAGCTGTTCCTGCAGTATGCCACCCAGCATACCTAACTGGGGCTGTTGTAATTATTTTTTTAGCATCTGTGAGTTTTAGCAATTTTTTGATGTTTACAGAAGCATGTGAAAACATATTTTTTGTATTTTGATCTATTTTATAATAAATTTTAACTCCAGGCATACCAAGTGAATCTTTATTTTTAAAGTCTAATTCAATTCTATTCTTTTTATTTGGTATATCTTCACAAATAACTGCTATTGGAATTGTTTTTCCATAATAATTAAAAAAATCTCTATGAAAATTTTTTCCAAAGTTGAGTCTACCAATTTTCCTTAGGTATTTTGCAAAATTTAATGGTATTTCAGGTCTTAGGACATGAATAGTATAACCTCTCTTAAAATGGTTTTTCTTATTAGTCTCATAAAACTCGTGACTAAATATATTGCATCCTTGAGGTAGAGTATGCGAATTTATAATCTTATTAAATTTACCCTCAAAATACATAAGTGGGTGTAACATCAAGTTTTTTCCAACTAAACCAGAACTATTTGCAAGACCATTAGGATAAAATTTATTTTTAGAATTTAAAAGTAATCTAGCTGAACCAATACCACCACAAGCAACAATTATAATAGAAGCAAAAAATTCTATTTTTATATTATTAATATAATTTTTGCAAATAACAGAACTGACTTTATTTTTATTTTCATTTTTAATTTTTAAAACTCTATGTTCACTTAAAAATTTTACATTTTTTTTATTTGTTAATTTGAGGTATGTATTATCAACACTGGATTTAGAGGTATAAGGATATAATAAATTATAATAATCAGATTTAATAAACTTTTTTTGAAATTTATTTTTTTTTGTTGAAATTGCACTGTAGGATGGCCACCAATGCCAACCAAGTTTATTAAAAGCTTTAGCAAGTTTTTCACCAGCAAGCTCAATTGGTAAAGGTTTGTTTAAATTTCCAAATGATTTAGGATAAGCAGGATCACCTTTTAAGCCTGCTACATTCATTTTTTTATCATTTAATTTATAATATTTAACTAAATCATCGTACTTTAAAGGCCAGTCAGTTCCAACTCCATCCAATTTTTTTGTTCTAAAATCTGATGGATGTAATCTTGGAAAATGACCAGAATAAATTATAGTAGAACCTCCAATTGCATTATAATTTGCAATTTCAATATCAGAGTCTGAATTATCAATTGGAAAATCAAATTTCAATTTTCTTTCGTTTGGATTAATTTTAAATTTTTTATCGTTATTTGAATTCCATTTTTTTATTTTTTTCGAATTATAGTTTATGAATGGCCCTTGATCTAAGCATAACACTTTGTATTTTAAACCTAAATTCCATGCTGCTGTTATTCCAGATGCACCAGCACCAATTATTATAACGTCAAAGTTATTTTTTTTCATTTTTTTTTGGTAAATACTTTTCTAGAATTTCTGGAATAGTAATTACCATTGTTGCTTCACAAGCAACATCATCGTTAACCATACCTACACCATGACCCTTGCAGATGCCTCTCGACCATGATGAGACTTTTGTTTTTATAATAAGCTTTTCACCAGGTTTTACTTCTCTGCTAAATTTAACATTGTGTGATATTGCATGTGTTACTTTACCTTTATTACCAGGCAAAGTAGTAATAGCCACAGTCAACATTTGGGCTAGAGCCTCTAATTGTAATGCACCAGGAACATTTGGGTTATCCTTAAAGTGTATAGGAAAAAACCATTCATTATTAGTAAAATTTTTAAATCCTTTTGCAAATTTACCAGGATAAACCTCGGTTACATGGTCGATCATTAGAAATGGATATCTATTTGGCTGGTAATCTAAAAGTTCGGTACAGTCTAATGAAAATTTTTTCACAACTATAAATTATATTAGAATTTTATATTTCTTGAGTAATTTAATTCCCTTTTTATAGGAACTAAAGTCAATTATATCATCCATTTCCATTGATATATTAAATGAATTTTCTAGCTCACCAATCATATTCATGTGACCAACAGAGTCCCACTCTTTAATTGTATTGTATTTTATATCTTTTTTTAAATCTTTATCTTTCAAACCAAAAGTTTTTTTAAAAACTTTTTCATATTTTAATTTATTTTTAATATTTTTACTCACTTTTTACCTATTAATTTATATATTTAACATATTTAAGTATGTCACTAATTATTTTGATTTTTATTTACATCTACTGATTTATCAGCATTTATTATTAATAAAATAAAAAAATTATTAAACTAAAATTTAATGAATAAAATTGCTTTTTACTGTGATTTTGGAAAAATTTATGGACACGGACATTTCTCAAGACAGTTAAACTTGTATAAAAGTTTATCAAAAAAAAATAAATGTTTTTTTATATTTACTAAAAAACAGATTGAAGATGCTAGAAAGATATATAATAAAGCTAAATTTATTAAAAGTAGCAATATACTAAATCATAAACAAAACATAAAAATTTTAAAAAAAAATAGAATATCTATAATTATTATAGACTCTTATTTAATTTCTCAACAAGATGAAATAAATTATAAAAAAAATAATATTTTTGTTGTAAGTTTTGATGATTTTAATAAGACACATGGCTCACATTTAATTTTTTCATCAATTAATTATGTTGAGAAAAGAAAAAATAAATTCAACTCTCAACTTTGGTATTACGGACATAAATATAATTTAATTAAAAAACCTAAGTTAAAAAAAGTAAAAAAAAATACAATTTTAATTCATGGGGGTGGACAAAGTCATTATGAATTGTTCGAGAAGTTTTTGCAAGAAACTATTATTTTTTTTACGAATAAAAATTATTCAATTGATATTATATCAACAAATAAAAAATCAAAGAATTTTCTTAAATTAAAGATTTTAAATAAAATAAAATATAAAAAAATAAATATAATTAATTATACCAAAAATTTATCAGATCAATTGTCTGCTTATGAAATAGTTTGTGGGCCTTTAGGTGTTACAACATTTGAAACAATTCTATCAAAAACATTACCGGTAACAATTTCTATTTATAAAGATAAATATTATAATTTATCAGATTGGATTAAGTTAAATCATTTAATGCATTTGAATTTTTATGAAAAAAAAAATAATTTTTTAATTAAACAAATGTGGGAATATACTATTAAAAATTATCTTTATTTAAAAAGAAATATAAAACTCTCAAAAAAATATTTAGATGGCAACGGCTTAAAAAGAGTCGAAAAATTAATACTAACTAATTATAACAAGTTTCAAAATAATAAACAATTAAATCAAAAAAATAACAACAAGAAATTTAATTTGTATACTTCAGAAAAATGCGACTCTTCGTTTAGAAGATTATTTTTAAATGCTAGAAATAGAAAAATTAATAGATTTGCAACAAGATTTTCGTCAAAAAAAATAAGCTGGTTTGAACATCTTGAATGGTGGAAAAATAAAAATATAAAAAAATTTATAATAAAAAAGGGTAGTTCTATTAAATCATTTTTTTGGCTTAGAAGTTTTAGAATTAATAAAAATAGATATCTGTACAGTGGATGGTTTATTAAAAATTCATCTAATTTAGATATTAAATTAGCCAACAAAACGATTGAACTAAAAGTAGTCACTGCTAAAAAACACTTCAAAGGATATTTATGGATTATTTTTATGAAAAAAAATAATACTTTTGTAAAATATCTTAATTTGAAGAATGGATTTAAAATTGTGAACAAAATTAAAGAAACAAGAATGAAAAAATTATTCAATCTTTCAGATGATTATTTAACTATGGAGATGAAAATTTGAGTTTTTTTTCAAATTTGATTAAAAAAGATTCGAAAAAAGTTTATTTAATTGCTGAAATGTCTGGCAATCATCAAGGATCTTTGAAAAAATCAATTGAATATGTTAAAAAAATTATAGATTCAGATGCAGATGCAATTAAGTTCCAAGTCTACACACCTGATACAATAACATATAAATCAAAAAGAAAAGATTTTCTTGTAAAAAGTAAATCAAATTGGGATAAGTTTGAAAATTTATATTCATTATACACTAAAGCACACACTCCTTGGAACTGGATAGAAAAATTAGCTAATATTTGTGATAAAAATAAATATCCATGGTTTGCATCTCCTTTTGATGTCTCAGCAGTAAATTTTTTAGAAGAATTAAATTGCAAGGCTTATAAGTTGGCTTCGCCAGAAATAACAGATCTTGGATTAATAAAAGCTATTAGCTCTAAAAATAAACCAGTAATTATTTCTACTGGCTTAGCAAGCTTTACAGATTTAGATCTTGCAGTTAATGAAGTAAAAAAAAAACATAAAAAGATAGCAATTCTTAAATGCACAAGTGCTTATCCCGCTCCACAAGAGCATTT
>MDTA01094523.1_pt1 | contig 10813 bp, 7 predicted proteins | sample 811151 | NCBI WGS metagenome assembly MDTA01 (sample SAMN05326648, study PRJNA326480) | marine metagenome | isolation source: seawater | place: Indian Ocean: South | collected 2010 | reverse complement strand
GCCTAAGAGGCCCAAACCGACCCATGTCTCGGCATATGTGGCGATATCGACTACCGTAAGTAGTCCGACATTGTAGGTCTCCATTGCAGTGAAGTAGTCACCGCTCTGTAGAGGCAGCAGTAGGCCCACTACCATTCCAGGGAGGGTGACGCCAGATAGTGTGAAGGTTCCAAGTAGTCCATTGAAGTCATCGAAAAGAAGGAAGTCAAGTGTTTCTGGATTGATTATATTTACACCGCTCACCTCTTGGAATCTCTCTCTCAGCTGAGGAGTCTCATTGTTAATCTCGTCACCACCTCCTCTTGTCGAGAAGGCGTTAGCCGCTAAGGCATACACTCCTAGGTCAATCGCAGATAGTTCTGGCTCAACTTTATCTGCATACCCATATAGTGCTGCTCTAGTTTGCGTTACTTGGCCTCCATCAGGGGCTCCCATTCCGGCAACCAGTACCGGACCGATGTCACAGGTAAGAGCTATGCAAACACCCGTGGAGGGGTCCACCGCATCATACATTACAGACTGTTCGAGATTCTGGAAGGATGTTGCCATTTCACTGTCTCCTCCAGCCGCAAGATATGCGCCGGCTAATACCATATCCCCGGTGGTAGTTTCTGTCATCATTGAACTGATGTCCTCGGAGGCCCAGATACTGGGTGCTCTGTTAGCGAGGTCAAATTCGATCATTTTTGAAGCAAACATCCCTTGAGCGAAAATCTCAAGATACTCAATGCCGGTGTTCATTCCAGCCACTCTTTGGGTGTTCCAGAGAATGTTCACTTGATTTGTGAGTGTATCTCCCGAGACGGATGCGTGCTCCACGCCTTCATCGTCCGTCCAAGTGCAGTCTTCACACCACTCGTATATCTCATAACCAGAGTAAGTAATCGTATTCTCATCATAATCGAAGTCTAAGATCTCGCGAGTCGTGTTCTCGTAGTAAATGAATGGGCCTATCATCTCGTATGTTGGATCTGCCCCATTTGCCTGAACGTCCTCAAGATTAGAAATGGAATTAGCGAAGTAAGCCTTTTGACCTGATACATTCAACCAGTCTTCATCATAGTCGTAGGTGTAATCCTCATTTCCGTTGTCGTCTATTCCATCCATTCCGTCAGATACAGCACTCTTGACCGTGCTCTCTATTTGACCGTCGACGAAACCAGTCGCCATCAGTCCTATATTTACCAATAGGAGCAGTGCTCCTATGCCGATTGCCATTGTTCTTTTGTCAGTCATTGTGCCACACTCCCTCCCCGGGAGTCTTCTACCAGACATAAGCCTTACAGTGGACTTAATTATTGATTGGGACCGTTTTTTATATAAATCCGAAGCTATCAAATGTCTGAGCAAAGGTGTAGAGCATTATGGGAACCAATATAATTCCCATTGCGTGGCTCCTTCTAATTCCGATACGAGGAGGCATGAGTCCTAGACCTGTGCCGACCAAAAGAACACCAACTCCGACCCATCCGGTCGAAAGCCAAACAAGGACGCTCACGAAACCAGCTACGGAGATCACAAGGGTCCTGAGTGGCACAATCTCATGCATCTTTAGCATCCCTTTTCCTACTTCTATCATAACTGGGACAGCAAAGAGTCCGGCTGCAATGGTAATACCCAGAAGCCTAACGAAATCTGCAGGGGGCTCCACGGCATTCCACCCATCAATTGGATACATCATGTTCAATGCCAAGGCAGCCCCGCTCCTAGGTCTTCCAACCATGTACAAGAATCCTAGTACCATAACCGTGACAGCCGTATTAACGGAAGACAGAATTGCTATCACTTCTAGGTCCTGTTGCTGACTTTGGGCACTAAGATCCAAATCTGGGCTGGATTCAGAGGCTTCCCCGAGTGCGATCTCAAAGAGCTCTCTCTCTTCGTCTGTAAGCCCTTCCAAGTCGCCTGCTATATCCTCGATTGACTGCTTGGGGACGAATCCGGGCTGTATCCCATGTTCAAAGTCAGCAGGGATATAATTCGGATCCGTTAGTCTACCCCAAAGGTTCCTAGCACTCATCACGACGACGGTTGCTTGAGCAGCGGTCATTCCAGGTAGAATTGCCATGACAGATGACACAACAGCAGAAAGAAACGTGGGAACCGCGAGGGGCTTCATTGGGGGCATTTCCCAATTTTGCTTCTGAGGGGGAATTTCGGAGGTCGTTACGTAGATGTCAATTAGGTTTGCAATGCCAAAAAGTCCCGCTAATCCAGGAAAAAGAAGAGTAGCAGACGGCATTCCGACAGGGGAACGGCCGGGTAACTCGAATACCGCCCATCCGTAGAATCCACATATCAAAAAGAAGGCCGTTGCAACAAGAATTCCAGCTACCCTGGAACTAGATCCCAAACTCAGATCTATCTCATTCCAGCTTCTTTTGTACCTAAATTTTCCAACGGGTATATCCACTCTAAATGTGGTGGGAAGCGGAATTTTGAATTTTCTTGTCGCCCTCTGCATCCATTCAGGCCAGGCAAGTCTAGTTGTCTCGGTCATGATCAAGAATATCGAGATCACCAGTAATAGCCAAGGCAGGATATCTCGACTGGATTCGTACATCCCTAGCCCAGGATTTTCTCCGAACATCAACCTCGCTACTATCAACAAGGGAATAGACATCAGCATTCCCATCTGGGAACCCCTTGCGGAATAGGCAACACCCTGTGCCGCCTGTCCAGAAATTAGCATTCGATGCCCGGGCAGCAGAGCCAGAGCCATGTTGTCATCGGGTGCCCCAACGAGTGCACTTGGGATATAGTTCAGGAATGTGTGAACGGTTCCACAAGCCACAATTATTCCTGCCACGGCATCAAGCGGGATTCCTATTCCCACTGCAACCGGCGATAGGCTAAGCGCGATCAGAGCCACGTTATTGACATGAAATCCTGGAATCAAGCCAGTTAGGCATCCCAGTCCCACTCCGAAAACAAAAGAGGCGATGAGCCACCCAAAATCGACTAAAATCGGATCCAACCAATCACCTATCTGACGTCAATACAGAAACGAGCAGTACTCTCCATGCCGAACTCCTCCATACTGAGCCTCCCGACCCAATCTACTGGCTCCCCTATCGAAAGCTGTTCTATGGACTCCGTACCATCGCCCAACAGACAAACCCTTTCATCAGACCCCGATCTGGAAATCCAGCTTGTTCCATCATCATCGGTGATTGCCTCACCGGTTAGTCGGACGATTTTTCCGATGTCCCATCTCCATGAATTGTAACCGTCCCCCCAATTTAGAAGAATGGGATCGGGCGCCTCTCCCAGGGTCCAAGAGCGAGCCTCCAGAACTACTCTGCCCTCGGAATCAGACCACAAAACTGTGGCATTAAACCTGATTGGCTGGTTGGCTTCTATGTACTCAGCGTGCTCTCCGATTAGCTGGAGTCTTAGTTTGGTATTTCTCTGGTAATAATCCGCTCCGTCACCCACGTAACCCTTGTCATAATCCGGGGAGATAGGATCTGTCACCCACCCCTGGAAGGTATAGTTCCCGCCAACATAGGAGAACGGATCCGAGGCAACACTTGAGAGTTCCGTAACGTCATCCCCGAAATTACCAGTCTCTCTTTCAGTCATAAGGTCGTAACCCCTGTCCAAACAGACCTCGGCCTCATCGGCCGCCCAAGCCAATCTTCCGGCCCAGACGCCTTGACTGCCATTCAGCGCGGTGTCAGCAAGGTCTTCCTCAGATGGCAAGAGGCATAAAGAGTCGTTAGGCGAGGGGCCTCTCAAAATCCATTCCTCACCAATTGAAGTCACTGTCCCAGTAACGAATACCATCTTTCCCACATCGTAAGTTAGCGAGTAAGGATCAGCTTCCCAGTTGATAGTGGTGGGTATTCCTTGGCTTAGTACCTCAACCTCGCTAGCCTGAACTAGGAGCCTCCATCTGTAGGATCGTTCATCAAATTGAAGCCATCCACTAACCCTAACATGACTACCCGCTTCCACCCATTCTATCACGCGACCCTCGATTTGCACATACAACAGGTGGTCAGCTCCACCGTAGACGTGGTTGTCCATTAGGTAAAGCGAGTGATACGTAACATCAGGAGCTAGTGGTTCGCTTAGCCACCCATCGATTTGAAGAGATTTGTTAGCAAACGATAAGGGGTCCCTCCCCACTTCCACAAGTTTGGTTTCTGTAAAGTCTATGAAACCACTTTGGGCGATTATCGCACCATAGCCATTTGATTGAAGCCAAATTCTGCCATTCCACTCAGAAACCTCGCCTTCCACGGTAACAATCGTGCCAATGGGGGGAACATCATTGTTCCAATCCACGTTCCACCTTACCTTAGCAACAGAATGACCGTTTATCTCCTGTACCTGAAGGTCTATTCTGTCTGCTCCTTCTCCGTAGGGGTCCCTGACATATCCCGTGAGTACCCCCTCAATCTTCACGGTCTCCCTAGGAAAGTTCCGTATTTCGTCAATTTCAATCATATCGGGTTCCCTGACAACAGCATAGAAATTCATAGCCGAGACAAGGAGAAGCGAAGTGAAGAACATCACCCATAGCTTGGTCATGACTTTGCTGGAGGGGGTCCGACGCTTCATGGTTACCATTGCTACACATCAGGCGATTCTTTGGCAAGGTTCTTGACTCGGAAGCTAGCCACGCAGGCCGGGACCCGTAGCTCAGTTGGTTAGAGCGCTCGGCTCATAACCGAGTGGTCATCGGTTCAAATCCGGTCGGGTCCACCACTCTTCCTTCAAATCTAGATTTTGGCCATTTTCGTAAGCGGATGGGGCGAAGTCATAAATACGGTCTCGATGGCCACCAATTCGATGTCAAGCCGAAGCTCAGTAAGAACCAGCATGCTGATTCTTATGGTTTACTTTCTGAGCACATGGGCTGGTGCTGCCTCTGTGCATGCCCAGACTAATCCCACTCCTGACATAACTCTAACCTGTGACAACCCACAGCCAATCGAAGTTTACCCCGGTGCAACCAGGACATCAATTGTCTATTGCACTCTCCAGAATCCAACAGTTCACAGTGAAAAGGTTGACCTTCAGATCCAATCTGGAGCATTGATCTCAGCCGGTCCTGCGTCCATGTCAGTTGGATCTGGTGCGGATGTCAGCTTCCAGGTGATCCTGAGAGCAGATTTGAGAATGCCAGAAGGTCAACACCAGATATCAATTACCGCCCAAGTGGTTCAGGCAGACGGAATTACATGGCCCAACGGGGCTCCTACAACCTACAAGGTTCTAGCAGTAATCAAGCAATTCAGCAGGCTCAGAGTCGCCTCCGATGTTGCATTCATGCAGCTCAGGCCAAGGGTGGATGTTCTGATGTCTTTCGACGTTTACAACGATGGTAATGCAATGGACAGGTTCAACGTGGAAATCGTAAATTACGACGAGCTGAACGATGAGGGCTTCCAAATCAGTCTTCCGTTGGTCTCAGTCGAGATAGAATCGTCGGCCCCGCCTGAAAAAGTGCGCGTCCAGATTAGAACGCCCAAGAATCAGGGTTGGACGGACAAATTCTTCAATTTGCAATTCAAAGCTACCTCTGAATACTCTGTCAGGACAGAAGGAATTCCCAATTACATGGTGCAATCTATGACAATCTACATTCGTGGCGTCTACCTGCCAGGATTCGGGATGCTTGGCTCGATGATGATGACTGCATTGGCCGCTGCCGCCATTGTTGGTAGCAAAAGAGAAGATAACGTGCTAGAAATGGATGAAGACGGTAATTTGGTTCCGTTAGACTCTAGAATATTCTAACGATGCATAGTTTTCGACGCTCCCCAGCAACGGGTTGATAACCTAAACTCCCTCCTTGAAAAGCAAGAGGCATGACAATGAGTGGCGGTGGATTGTTGGAGAAGGCTATGGGGCAACAGATGTCGTCTGAAGAAGAATCAATGGTAAATGAGGTAGTTGCAGAGGCATTACCCCAGTCCATGTCTTCCAGAAAATTCGAGATATCACTCTCCGTGAAGGTCGGTGCAGGCGTAGGACTCCTAGCATTCCTTATGATGTGGTTCCTTGACAGCTACACTTTGCAAGACATTGTGGATCCAGTTCCTTTTGGACTGATTCCTCTTTCGTTATTTGCTGGCTCTTTCTACCTGGTCTGGAATGGACTGGGTAGGCAAAAAACAGTTGTCATTGTGATATGTTATCTGATGTTGGCCGCAGTCCCTTACATCGCAGGTATGACCTTTTCAGAGTCCATCACCATCTCTGAAAGTGAGCTATCGGACGACTCCACAGAAATAACACTGACAATAAGAGGGTCATCTCCAGCTTCATCTGCCGATGTGTCAATAACATACGGAGGGGAGTCTGTATACCAGGAAAATTTACCGTTTTCTATAGATAGATCAGATGGAATAGGGGATTATGGCGAAATAACCCTGTTGGTATCTGATTGGTACTCGGGGAACTCTCATTCCTCAAATGACTACGTTGTAACAGTCTCAGCTGGATCTTCCGAAGCCTCATTCTTGCTACAGTCCATCCATCTTCAGAGGACAATTGACGACGTCAAGAGTGCGACCGCCGCATCAATAGGTACTGGAGCAGACTGTGATAGTTCTAAGGACTCATGTGTCATTGGTGTCGCTTTAACGGCTTGGGCTGGATTGGACGCAATTGGCTCCAACCCCCCTGGAGGTCTTCCTTATGCCGACTACACTCTTGATGCCACACTAACTCACGAGAGCGGCGCCGTCGCAATTTCATATCCCACAGTTACCGTGGTGAACGGACTCGCCCAGTGGGATTCTGGAAATGGACAGTATGGAGGAGGCTCTGCCAATGTCGGTGCAGAGGGCTCACAACTACCGCTTGAAGGGTCTGTAGATGACTTTAATCTGAACACCAGGTACATTCCAATCGAGGATTGGGGGACAGATGATTATGGCTGTTACGAGTTCACGGTATCTGTAACCCAAAACTCGCCATGGTCTGACGGGACAGCTGTAACATACACTTCGTTTTATGACTATGAGGAGCAGGGAGGGGATCAGGAAAATGACCCCAACAATACAAATCCACAGGACACAGAGGAAGCGTGGACAGTAACTAACAGCTGCTAGCCGCTAAAGCCATATAAAGCTCCACGGTATCTTCGCTCTTTCACAGAATAATACTAGCAATTAAGCGCAAGGCCCTGACTTGGCACGGTATGGATGTCTCCCGTAGTGTTGCTGAGATTGTTCCAACACACATCGTAACAGAGGGGGGTGGCTTCAAGGTACGCCGCCCGTTCAGGATGGGGAAGGTGATGAGCCCATTCCTCCTCATCGATGAGATGGGCCCGGTCAACTATGGTCCCGGTGAAGCTGTGGGGGCACCGTGGCACCCTCATCGTGGATTTGAGACAGTTACCTACCTTCTGGATGGGAGGATGAGGCATGAGGATAGCGCAGGCAATTATGGGGAACTTAATCCGGGAGACGTTCAGTGGATGACGGCAGGACGCGGGATAATCCACTGCGAGGAGCCGCATGAGGAGATCCTCAAAAACGGAGGAAGAACCCATGGATTTCAGATTTGGGTTAATCTTCCCGCATCTCACAAAATGATGCGCCCTAGATATCAGGAGGTTCCATCGTCCGAATCCCCCACGGTAGAAAAGAACGGGGTGTGGGCAAGAGTGATTGCAGGGGAATGCATGGGCGAGCAATCGTCTATTGACACGAAAATCCCAATCAGTCTAATCCATGTAAAAATGAACAGTGGTTCACGGTTGTCACAAGAACTCTCATCTGGACTCAATGGAATGATATACGTATTCGGAGGGGAGATAGAATTAGAAAACGAAACCAAAGTGAGAAACAGCCCTATTGCATTTGGTGCGAGGACAAAACAGCATATCAAAGACGGAGAGTTGGGAATTCTCTCAGAGGGCGATGTAATTTCTATTAGATCCAAATTGGATTCCGAATTTCTCATTCTCGCCGGTCCTGAATTGAACGAACCAATATCTCGTTATGGGCCATTTGTGATGAACACGAGGGAGGAGATAGAACAGGCCTTTATCGATTACAGAAATGGTACCTTCGTCGGTTAAACGAGATCCTTCAATCGAACTACGGACTCTCCCACACGGACGAACCGCCTATCTTCAAGAATTTTCGGTAGCTTGGAACCTTTCATTTTCTCCGATGATTCAATCGCCCATTCAACGATAGCCTCGTAATGGTCCCAACTACTTAGCTCACCGAGCCAAATATTCCCACTCTCATTTTTCAATATTGATACATTGTGCATACTGCAAGGTCCAAGACAATCTGATATGGTGAGCTTTACTGCCTCTCCCAAGCGATTCGCCTCCCAAGCGGCCTCTAATTTATCAATCGGAACTTCGTTATGTCCTTTCTCTACACGGCCACAACAACACCCATCGCAAATAATCACTGAAATCGACAATCCCGATCCCCCGGTAAAATATAGATTGAATCAGATCATTTCAATGACATAATTATCATTATCTACTGGAACCCAAACGTTAGTTTTCTCTTCGTTTTGTATTTCTACGCGGTAGGGATTTCCCTGGTCCCAGCATTTCAGAATCTTTCCTTCTGTGAACTCGCCAATATTGGCATAGACTCTATCGCCGACTCTGAAGCGCAATTTCTCGGCTTTACAATCCATAAGTCCTGCTTGTAACGCATCATGGTCTAGATTCCGTCCTATGAAGACGAACCTACACTCTCTTTTCTCGCCTTCTTTCCATAGGAAATCATCACTAAAGTCACCTCCAAATAGCATATGGACGCCTTGGAATACGAATTTCTGATCCATGCCTTTAACAGCGAGTATCCCCTTATACCGGAACAGGTCTTCAGCCTTCTCTCTCATCAAGTCCCCAATCCATGCCTCCAGTTTGTTTATGTTGAGCTCTCCTTCAAACTTCGCGCTAGTCGATGTGACACGCTGATCGTGTTCGTGCTCAGAGTCTGTATCTAGGAACTCGGGATCCATCTCCAACGTCCTTTCCAAGTCGAAAGAGCCGATTCCTATCAGCTCAGCAGGATCTATGATACTGTTTTCCGTGTGGTAAATGGGAGCGAAACCATTTATCGATTTTATAGTACTCTCAACTTCTTCAAGCCTCTCCTCGGAGACTAGGTCTATCTTGTTGAGGAGAATCCTGTCTGCGAAGGCGAGTTGCTCAACAGCTTCATTTTCTACGTCTTCAGGCTTCTCCTCCTCAACATGCTGGGTTATGTGTTTAGCATCAACCACCGTGACGATTCCATCAAGTTTGTACCTGTCAACAACTCTCTCGTCTACGAAGAATGTCTGAGCGACTGGAGCTGGGTCCGCCAGACCCGTTGTCTCTATGAGTACCCCATCGAAGTCCTTGATTCTGTCATACATTCCGTCTAGTAGTTCAGTTAAGTCCCCTCTTACTGTACAGCATATACATCCGTTCATTACCTCAATTATGCTCTCTTCTGAGCTCTCGACGATTATATTCTCGTCAATCCCGATGTCTCCGAACTCATTTTCAATGATTGCGAACTTCTTATTGTGCTCTGTACTCGAGAGGATATGATTCAGAAGAGTTGTCTTTCCTGAACCAAGAAATCCAGTTAGAACAGTAACAGGCAACCTATTATCATCATCGCTTCGTGCAATCATCTTATCACTGATTATATTGACTAAGGGGGGTCTTATAACTACAACTAATAATGATTAACTGTGGATTTATTAGCGATAGAAAAATAGCAGTGACTTTTTCTATACTTCTCTTACGTAATCTTCCTCTTCCTCTTCGACTTGCGTACTACTTCTGACTAACCAAATTCCCACCAACAAAACAGACACAAATAATGCAACCAGTATGGAAATCATCGGAAGCCCCTCCTCGTCCACACTTTCTGTCCACGATATGGTATCAGATGTAATTGAGCCACCACCGAATGAATCATCAGAGACTAGTTGTGTGGGAGTAAGGACCCGACAATTGAGCGTGAAATCCCCAGTCTCCCCTCCTCTCCAATCAAAGAGTATCTCACCGGACTCGCCAGCACCAAGTACAATCCCCTGGAATCCACCTATGTCGGCGGCCAAGCCGGTCTCCACCACCTCACAAGAGATGTAGAAACTGGCAGGCGCACTTCCAGTGTTTGAGAACGATGCACGAATCGGAACAGACCCGCCTGCATAGCCAACTAGATCCAGGCCATCCTCTTCCTTGATGAACTCCAGAGCCAACCACTCAATGTAGGGGGCATTGCCTATGACATACTGCGTATCTTGCCAACTAAGAGGTATCGAGTATCCCCCGTAATCATCTATTCCAGAGCCATCGGGGTTCCAGCCTGTCCTGTATGAGATTATCTCGATTGTGGCCGTCTCTCTCCAGACGGTGCCATTTGACCAGCCAATCTCTACAACCCTCTCCCCTCCACCGTTGATGATAGCCTCTCCGAGGTCATCGCTGAAGGACTCGAACGAGGTGGATTCGGAGACGCCCATGCTATTTACCCTGAAAACCACTCCCTTGGAATCGAAAATTACCTTCTGATCCACAATCCTCCGCTCCCATCTGTCTGTGAATCCTCCGCTGCCACTGGAATTATCCCAGATTATCTCACTGAATCCTGTGCCCCTGACATCATGGTCATCGAGGCTGTTGCTGAATGTTGAGTTAGTTATTCTGACGACAGAACCGTCCCCTAAGGATATTATTGGCCCGACCCTATCAAAACTACTATGATTGGAAGCAAGGGACCCATATTCGCCGATGGTTAGTTTGGCCCCGGATAGGTAAGAGTTACTCATACTCATGTGCCCGTTAACCACGATCTCAAACTGTCTAGGGCCT
>MDTA01179068.1_pt1 | contig 10814 bp, 8 predicted proteins | sample 811151 | NCBI WGS metagenome assembly MDTA01 (sample SAMN05326648, study PRJNA326480) | marine metagenome | isolation source: seawater | place: Indian Ocean: South | collected 2010 | reverse complement strand
GGTTCAATCCTCCCTTAATTAAAAGGGTCTTTGATTTAACTTCAACTTAATATAAAAAATCAATTACCTAATGAGTGATTTAGAAAAAATAAATTCTATTTTTAATGCAAAAATAGACTCTGTAAAAACTAAAGATGAATTACAAAATTTAAAAACAGAGTTTTTTGGCAAGAATGGTCAAATTTCGCAACAATTCAAAAACTTATCTAATTTGGAACCTGAAAAACGAAAAGAATTTGCAACAATTCTTAACAAAATTAAAGATGAATGTGCAGATCAAATTGAAAAGAAAAATTTTGAGTTAGAAAATTTAGAAATAAACGAAAAACTTAAAAATGAAAAAGTTGATATAACTTTACCAATAAGACCTTATCAAGATGGTAAAATACATCCAGTGTCACAAGTGATTGATGAAATATCTTCAATCTTTTCAGAAGTTGGATTTTCAGTCGCAGAGGGACCAGATGTTGAGACTGAGTATAATAATTTTACGGCTTTAAATACACCTGAAGATCATCCAGCTCGAGATATGCATGATACTTTTTATTTAGAAGAAAATAAAAAATTGTTATTAAGAACTCATACCTCACCAGTGCAGATTAGGGCTATGCTAGCTGGTAAACCTCCGTTTAAAATTATAGTACCAGGTAGAACATATCGCTGTGACAGTGACCAAACACATGCCCCAATGTTTCATCAGCTTGAAGGACTTCATATCGATAAAGATATTACTATGGGTCACCTAAAAGGTTGCTTAGACTATTTTATTAAAGAATTTTTTGAAGTTAAAAATGTAAAAATGAGATTCAGACCAAGTCATTTTCCTTTTACCGAACCATCAGCAGAGGTTGATATTGGATATAAAATCGTAAATGAAAAAATTGTTATTGGAGAGGGCGATAAATGGCTGGAGGTATTAGGGTGTGGAATGGTTCATCCTAACGTTTTAAAAAATGCAAAAGTTGACCCAAAAAAATTTCAAGGTTTTGCTTTTGGGATGGGAATCGATCGTTTAGCAATGCTTAAATATGGAATTAATGATCTTAGAGCTTTTTTTGAAACAGATTATCGTTGGTTAAGTCATTTTGGCTTTGATCCACTAGATGTACCTACAAATTACAGAGGCTTAAGCAAATGATAATAACTATTCCTTGGCTTAAAGAACACTTAAAAACAAAAGCTAATCAAAACGAAATAGTCGAGAAACTTACAAATATTGGTTTAGAAGTAGAGTCCATTAAAGAAAATCCAGTGGAACTAGAAAAATTTAAGATAGCAAAAATAATAAAAGTAGAAAGACATCCTAACGCAGATAAACTAAAAGTTTGTGACGTCAGTATCGGTGGAAAAGAAATTTTAAAAGTGGTTTGTGGTGCAAAAAATGCTAGAGAAGGTCTTATCTCAATCTATGCCCCGCCGGGAGCAGTAATTCCAAAAACAAAATTTAAATTAAAAATATCTAAGATACGTGGTGTTGAGTCCGAAGGGATGCTTTGTTCAGAAAATGAGTTAAATCTTTCAGGTGAAAGCGAAGGTATAATCGAATTAAAAAATAAAGAGGCTGAAATTGGCAAAAGTTATTTCAAAAATAAATCAGAGACATCAGTAAATATATCAATTACACCGAATAGAGCTGACTGTCTAGGCATTAGAGGCATAGCAAGAGACCTGTCTTCAACTGGAATAGGAAAATTAATTCCTCTCAAAAAAAAAAAGATTAATAAATCAATTAAAAATTCTATTAAAATTTCAATTAAAAATGACCCAAGTCAAGGTTGTTTAGTATTTGGAAGTTGTTATCTTAAGAATATATCTAATAGAGAAAGCCCTGAGTGGTTAAAAAACAAATTATTATCTATTGGATTAAAACCAATATCAGCGGTAGTCGATATTACAAATTATATAATGTTCGATTTAAATCGACCATTACATGCTTATGACGCTGATAAAATTGATAGAGAGATTATCGTTAGAGACGCAAAGGATGGCGAAGAATTTGAAGGTCTTGATAATAAAAAATATAAACTTAAAAAAGGAATGTGCGTAATCTCTGATAAGTCTGGTATTTTAGGCTTAGGAGGAATTATTGGGGGAACAAAAACATCGACTGAGTTTGAAACTAAAAATATTCTTTTAGAATCTGCTTATTTCATTCCATCTTCAATTAGAAAAACAGCAAGAGAATTAGGTTTAAATACTGATGCAAAATACAGATTTGAAAGAGGAATTGACCCAGACTCAGTCACCGAAGGACTAGAAATGGCAACTGAATTAATTTTAAAGATATGTGGTGGTCAAGCCAGTAAATTTAATCTTATAGGGAAGAAAAACCAAAAAAATAAAATTATAAACTTCGAAATTGATAAATTTGAAAATTTAATCGGCATCCCTATTTCTACCAAGGAGGCTGTCAAGATCTTTTCGTCCTTAGAGTTTAAATGCAAAAAAGGTGCAAAAGTTTTAAAAATTGAGGTACCCTCATGGAGACCAGATATTACTCAAGATGTAGACTTAGTTGAAGAATTGATAAGAATAAAAGGTTTTAATAGTATCAAACTAATAGAACCTCTGAGAAAAAGAGAAAAAGAAACTCTTAATTTTAAACAAAAATTATTTCATCTTTCACAAAGATCTCTTGCATCCAAGGGTTATTTAGAAACAGTGACTTGGTCTTTCACAGACTCTAAAATTGATAAACAATTCACTAAAGGTGAAAAGGAAATTTTTATTTTAAATCCAATCTCTAGTGATCTTAATGTTTTAAGGAGATCTATATTCTCAAACTTGGCAACTCATCTTAAAAAAAATCAAGACAGAGGTTATGAAGATATCTCATTATTTGAAATAGGCCCAACATTTTTTGGTAAAAATCCTGGTGAACAACAAATTGTTATTGGTGCTTTAAAATCAGGAAAGGTTGGAAGGAAAAGCTGGATAGACAATGACAGAGATGTTGATGTGTTTGATATTAAAAGTGACACTGTGAAAACTTTAATTGAACTTGGTGTGCCTGAAGAAGATTTATTTATAACTGAACATACAAAACAGTGCTACCATCCTGGAAGGTCCGGTGCTGTCACTTTAAAATCGGAAAGAGGACCACTCATTGCTTATTTTGGGGAAATACATCCAGCAATAATTAATAAAATAGATTTTAAAGACCCAAATGTTTATGGTTTAGAAATCTTTTTAAAAAATATACCTGAACCTAGCAAAAAAATTAGACAAACAAAAAGAAGCTTTAAAGCATTAGATTTTCAAAAATCAGAAAGAGATTTTGCATTTGTTATTGATAAGATATTTAAGGTTGGATTATTAGAAAAACTAATAAGAGAAATTGATGATACTTTAATTAAAAAAGTCACTACCTTTGATATTTATGAGGGCGAAAATATACCAAAAGATAAAAAATCTGTGGCTATTAATGTTACGTTGCAAGCCGAGGACAAAACTTTGAGTGAAAAAGATTTAGATCAAATTAGCAAAAAGATCATTGATGCAGTTAAAGAAAAAACTGGTGCTACGATTAGGTCCTAAATGTCAGATATTAAAAGAATACGTAATTTTTCTATAATTGCGCATATTGATCACGGTAAATCAACTATTGCAGATAGAATTATACATAAGTGTGGAGGCTTGACTGAACGTGAGATGAAACAGCAAGTTTTGGACTCAATGGATATAGAGAGAGAACGTGGCATTACAATTAAGGCTCAAACAGTTAAACTAAATTATAAAGCAAGCGATGGTCAAAATTATATATTAAATATTATTGACACCCCAGGACATGTTGATTTTGGTTATGAGGTAAGTCGGTCATTATCAGCATGTGAAGGCTCTCTTTTGATTGTTGACAGCACTCAAGGTGTGGAAGCACAAACTTTAGCAAATGTTTATCAAGCACTCGAGATTAATCATGAGGTTATACCTGTGTTGAATAAAATTGATTTACCAGCTTCAGACATTGATAAAACAAAAAAAGAGATCGAAGATGTTGTCGGTATTGAAACCACAAATGCTATTTCTTGTTCAGGTAAGACAGGTGAGGGTATAGAAAATATTTTAGAGACAATTGTAAAAAAGTTACCACCTCCAAAAGGTGCACCACAAGAAAAGCTTAAATGTTTATTAGTAGATAGCTGGTATGATAGTTATTTAGGAGTGGTCATTCTTGTAAGGGTAATAAACGGTAAGTTGAAAAAGAGCATGAAGATAAAATTAATGTCAAACAATCAAGAACACGTTATAGAAAAAGTAGGAGTATTCACTCCTAAGCCTCAGGATATTGTTGAACTAAATTCTGGTGAAATAGGATTTATTATAACAGGGATAAAATCTTTATCTGAAACAAAAGTGGGTGATACTATATGTGATGCATCTAATCCAATTAATGAACCTTTACCAGGTTTTAAACCAAGCAAGCCAGTAGTATTTTGTGGTTTATTTCCAGTAGATAGCTCAGAATACCAAAAATTAAAAGATGGATTAGCTAAACTGAAATTAAACGACTCTAGTTTTTCTTACGAACCAGAGTCATCAAGCGCCCTTGGACTAGGATTTAGATGTGGATTTTTAGGATTGTTGCATCTTGAAATAATTACAGAGAGACTAGAGAGAGAATTCGATGTGAGTTTGATTACTACTACACCAGGCGTAATTTATAAAGTTTATACAACAAAAAATGAGATACTTGATTTACAAAATCCATCTAATATGCCTGATCCTTCGCAGATTGAAAAAATTGAAGAACCCTGGATTAAATCTACTATTATTACTCCAGACGATTACTTAGGATCAATAATTAAGATTTGCCAAGATAAGAGAGGAGTGCAAACAAATCTTTCTTATTCAGGTAATAGAGCAGTCCTTTCTTATGATTTGCCTTTGAACGAAGTGGTATTTGATTTTAATGATAAACTTAAATCAGTTTCTAGCGGTTACGCTAGTTTTGATTACGAAATATCAAGTTATAGAGAGGGAGAACTAGTTAAGTTAGGAATACTAGTTAATTCTGAACCTGTAGATGCTTTGGCAATGATTATTCACAAAGATTTTGCCCAAAAAACAGGTAGACAAGTTTGTGAAAAATTAAAAGATTTAATCCCAAGGCATAATTTTATGATACCAGTTCAAGCAGCAATAGGAGGTAAAATTGTTGCAAGAGAGTCCATTAAAGGATTCAAAAAAGATGTATTAACAAAAATTCACGGTGGAGGTGCTACTGATAGAAAAAGAAAGCTTCTTGAAAAACAAAAAAGAGGAAAAGCCAGATCTAAACAATTTGGTAAAGTTGAAATACCACAGGAAGCTTTTATAGGAGTTTTAAAAATAAATAAAGAAACATGATAAAGAAAAAGTTATTCATCTTTTCAAATGAAAGTATTTTTACTCAAGATAAAAAATTTTATTGTGAAAATATAGATTTAAAATCAAGTCCTGAAGGTTTAAATAAAAAATATGAAGTTAATCTTTTTGGCAGAAAATCCTCAAAAAAAAGGGCCCATCAAATAAAATTAAAAAAAACCAAAATTTTTTCAAATATAATTTCTTATTTATCAGGAGTAATAAGATCAGTAAAAGTAGAAAATTCAAAATATATAGTGATCTCAATTTCTCCTTATACTTTTCTGATTTGTTTACTATTAAAACTCTTAGGGAAAACTCCAATTGTCTATTTAAGAAGCGATGGATATGGTCAATATAATGCTATTTTAGGTAGTTTGGGAAAATTGATCTATCATTTAATGTTCAGCTTGACTTCTTTTATTTCAAATTTGATTAGTTGTAGAAGCTACATATTAAGAGGAAGGAAGGGCAAAGTAATTCGCCCATCACAATTAGACTCTGTTTGGTTTAAAAAACCTAAAATTCAAGATATTAAAAATTTTAAATTATTGTATGTTGGTAGAATAAGAGTCGAAAAAGGAATTTTTTCTTTAGCTAGTTTAATTAAAAATAAAAGAAACATATCTTTGACAATTATAGGAGCAGAAAAAAATTCTTCCTATAATTTAAATCAGAGCAACATAAACATTCTGCATACACAAAGCAATAAAGCCAGACTAATCAAATATTATGATGATCATAATATATTTATATTACCTTCATACACAGAGGGATATCCAATGGTTCTATTGGAGGCTTTGGCTAGACGAAGACCAGTGATTATTTTTGAAGATATTAAACATGTAATAGGTAATAAAAAAGGAATTTTTGTTGCCAAAAGAAATTTTCTCAATTTTTTTGAAACATTAAATCATATCAAGAAAAATTATAAAAAAATTCAAAAAGACATGATGAAAAATAAACTTCCCACTCATAAAGAATTTATTGATGAATTTGCTAGAGCTATTGATGATTTTAAACAATGAAAGGAGAGGTGGCCGAGTGGTTGAAGGCGCACGCTTGGAAAGCGTGTAAACGGGAAACCGTTTCGAGGGTTCGAATCCCTCTCTCTCCGCCATAATAGCTTTACTGCTTATTTCGGATTTAAATTAAATTTCTAACTGATATCCACATACAACTATTAAGAGTCTTTAGACACATCACCAAATAGTTTAATAATGTGTTAAGGGCAGTGGAGGGAGACTGAAGCTGCCTTTGCTTTTTAAATCCTTTTTATTCCAATAACCTTTAACTTAGCTGTTTGCTCAATTCTTTTTATTGTTTGGTTAATTCCCATAACTACTGTTTTTTTCAATGGGCCATAAGCATGAATAAGTTTTTTATTTGAGAGAGCTAGAGCTACATGGCCTTTCCAATAGATAATATCATTTTTCTTAATCTTATTCAGACTGATATTTCTTTTAAAAAATTTAACCTGGTCTTTAGTATCTCTTGGACAAAATTTATTATTAAAATTTAAAAATATTTGTATTAAGGCTGAACAATCAATTCCCTTAAAAGATTTTCCTCCCCATTTATATTTAATATTTTTAAAAATAGATATTTTTCTGAAAGGGTTAGCTTCTCTAAATGTGATGGGTTTTACGTCATTTTTTTCTATCCATCCTTTTGAAAATCTAAGAAATTTTCTTTTATTTTCTATTACCTTTATTTTTGAGCCAAAAGATATTTCACTAATTTTCATTTTTTTATTTGGAAATTTAAAAACTTTTGATTTCAATACATATACTTTATGTGTTGGTTTTACAAATTTAAGTAATTTTTTACTTTTAATATATCCATTGTAACCATCTTCTTTAATTTTAATTTTTAACCACTTTTTACCTCTTTTAGATATTGAGAAACTTTCTCCATAAATCATTTGAGTAACGATTTCAGAGTTTTTTGAGGGTTTTTTATGAAGATTTGTAATATTATAATTGCATGTAAAATATTTAGTCATTAAGTTTTAATTTATCTTTAATCATGTAAAGAAAAATAAGAGATGGAATTACCATTACTGCTGTAATTACAAAAAATATTCCCCAATCTCCATTTAACCAATCAACTAAAGCTCCAGAAGATGCTGCTAAAGTGGTTCTCCCTGCAGTTCCAATAGAAGCTAGGAGAGCATACTGAGTTGCAGTGTAAGTTCTATCTACCAGCATTGAAATAAATGCAACAAATGCGACTGTTGCAAAAGCTGCAGCCATATCATCAAATATAACAGCTATAGCAAATAATAACTCAGACTTTCCTGACCATGCTAATAAAGAAAATAATAAGTTTGTAGAAGCCATCATAATTCCTGATACAAACATCGCTTTTATAACTCCTGAACGAATGGCAAATAACCCGCCAAGTAGAGTGAATATCACAGTTGTAACCCATCCAAGACCCTTTGAATATAATGCAATATCAGTTTTGGTAAATCCAATTTCTTTATAGAATATTACAGACATTCTACCCAAGAAAGCTTCACCAATTTTAAAAAGAAAAACAAATCCCAAAATTGCTATTGCTATATTAAATCCGTTCTTCTTAAAGAAACTTATTATTGGGCCAATTATTGTGCCAGTTAACCATGCAATTATTTTTGTTAATATATTTGATGATCCTAACTTATTTTCGATCATTTTATCGGTTTGTCTTTGGCTTTCATTTCTATCAATTGGTTGTGTCTCATTAACAAACAAAAGCCCAATATTACAAAAAATAATAATTATACCTAAAACTAAAAATGTAATTTGCCAATAGTTTTCATAACCTGCTTTTTAAAATAATTCAGCTACATTTAAAGCCACAACACCACCCAATTTATAACCAGTCCACCATCCAACGACTGCCATTGCAGCGCCGGCTTGCATAGATCTTCCTTCATTCTCCCCGATTTGTTCAATTCTCAAAGCATCAACTGTAATATCTTGAGTTGCTGAGGCTATAGCGATGATAAGACCAACACTTATAACCAATGCTAAATTTGTTGTTGGATTAATAAGGCTCCAAAAAACTAAACTAATTAATATTATGGTTTGCATAGATATTATCCATCCTCGTCTATGACCAACCTTTTTTGTTAGCCAGGGGATTTTAATTCTGTCAATAATGGGAGCCCATAAGTAATTGAAAGCATAAACGGCAAAAATTAATCCTGCCCAACCTATAGTGCTTCTGCTTAAACCATCTTCTTTTAACCAAAGACTTAAACTACTACCTATTATAACCCAAGGAAATCCACTGATTGCACCCAGAAGTAAAATTTTGACCATTCTTACGTCAAAATAAACTTTAAAAGTTTCAGACAATGACTGCTTTTTATAAATTTCCATAAATCAGTTTCTCCAAAAAGACGGGAAAAATAAGACTAAAACTGCGAAAAGTTCTAATCTTCCTAATAACATTCCAGCAGATAAAATCCATTTAGACAAATCTGGAATTGCCCTGTAATTTCCATTAGGACCAATTAATTCTCCCAAACCTGGCCCAACATTTGAAATGGCACTTGCCGCACCCGAAATTGATGTGATGAGATCTAGCCCACTTATAGATAAAAGCATTGCAAGAATAAGAAAAATAAAAAGAAAAGTGAAAATAAAAATGATAACAGAATTTATAAAGGTGTCTGAAATTTTTTGATTATTATATTTTGTAATTATAACACTATTAGGAAACATAAGTTTTTTTATTTGATTTTTTAAGAAAATTAATAACATTTGTAATCTGAAAATTTTTATTCCACAAGCTGTAGACCCCGCACAACCACCAATGAACATTAAAAGTAAGAAAAAAATTAAAGAGAATTTTCCCCATAATCCAAAATCATCAGTCACATAGCCTGTTCCTGACAAAATTGATATCACATTAAAAGATGAAATTCTAATTTTATCTAATAAACTACTCTCGTAATTTATAAATATTAAATAAAAAAACATTATTAATATTGAGGTAGCTAGTAAATAAATTAACCCTTTTATTTGCACATCTTGAAAAAATATTTTTTTATTACCTTGAGCAAATTTTAGATAAGATATAAAAGGAATACTGCCTAGAATAATAAAAATACTTGCTACGATTTCAATATTAGAACTTTTAAAAAAACCAATAGAATCGTTGTGCGTTGAGAAGCCTCCAGTTGCGATGGTTGTCATTGCATGGCTTATACTGTCAAAAACTGTCATCCCGAAAATCCAATAGAAAAAACCACATACGACAGTAAGTATAATATAAGTTGAGATTATTATAGTGGCTACTTCTATAGTTCTGGGAAGAATTTTCTCAGTATTATCTGGACCCTCCATTTTAAATAATTGCATTCCACCTACTTTTAATAGAGGCAAGATTGTAATTGCCATCACCACAATACCTATACCGCCAAGCCATTGCATAATTGCTCTCCATAATAAAATACTTTTTGGACAGTTATCTAAATCAGAAATAACAGTAGCCCCAGTTGTTGTAATGCCTGACATGCTTTCAAAAAAAGCTTCACTAAGAGTGAAACTTTGATTAGAAAGCAAGAAAGGTAAACTTCCAAAAGTAGCAACCATGAACCACGCCAAAGATGAAAATAAAAAGGTTTGTCTCAAGCTTAATCTATATTCCTTCTCAAGATTCGCTAATATAAATAAAACACCAATGAAAATCGTGACAAATGATGCTGATAGAAAACTATGACTTCCTTCATTTAATAGTAATTGTAGCAAATAAGGAGCCATCATTGAAAACCCTAAAACAGTTAGTAAAATACCGATCAAAAAAAAGACAGTTTTATTTGTAGACATTATTTTTGAGATTATTTAAATAGTTTTAAAATTCAACTTAATATCATGCAATTATGTCTGTATTTTGCACACAAAATTTAATAAACCTTGGTAATGCTTGATAACAATCTAATTCAATCTACGTCATCATGGCCCTTCGTAGAAATAAGAAAACTTTTAAAAGATAGAAAAGATATAATTAACAAAAAAAAAAAAATAACTTTTCAAACCGGATATGGACCAAGTGGATTACCACATATTGGTACTTTCGGAGAAGTTGCACGAACCACCATGATGATAAATGCTCTAAATCACGTTCAAGTTATTGATCACGAATTAATAACTTTTTCTGATGACATGGATGGATTAAGAAAAGTCCCTGAAAATATTCCAAATAATAAGATTTTAAAAGATAATCTAGGTAAACCCTTAACAGCAATACCTGATCCATTTAAAAAGTTTAAAAGTTTTGGTGAACACAACAATGAAAAATTAAAAGAATTTTTAAAAAAGTTTAATTTTAAATTCACATTTAAAAGCTCTACTGAAAATTATAAAAAGGGAATTTTTAACAATTCACTTATTAGAGTTTTAGAAAAGTACGAAGAAATAATGAATATTATTCTACCTACTTTAAGAGATGAAAGACGTAAGACATACTGCCCGTTT
>MDTA01181100.1_pt1 | contig 10815 bp, 11 predicted proteins | sample 811151 | NCBI WGS metagenome assembly MDTA01 (sample SAMN05326648, study PRJNA326480) | marine metagenome | isolation source: seawater | place: Indian Ocean: South | collected 2010 | reverse complement strand
CCGGTCGGCGTGGGTGCGGTTGTCCGAGAAGGTTTACAACCGGGCGGCCCCGCGTTTAAGCATTTTTTCCCGGTTTCATATAAAGCCGAGGTGGGCATTGGCCAGCAGGCGTCCCCACGGGTGGAAGCGGTGCCTGGGATAGTAAAGCCGAATCCTCTTTCCGTGGAGAAGTTAATGCAAGGTCTTCTTTGCCTCCGCCGAGAGCGGCCGGGCTTTGAATTCTTTACGGCCCAGCGGCAGTTTTGACGCCTCAATACCCGTAAACCGAAATTCCGCCCCCGAATTGATAACCATCGTTTCGCCATTAATCGCTTTCGCCACTTTGGCGGTTGGGACGGTTTTCAGGTTCTTCAAAGGGGGTGCTTGACCGCAAGCAACCGTGGTCGTTTCCGATATCAGAAACACCGCCGCAATTGAGATGAAAGGCTAGTAAGCATTCGAGCGCGCGCCAAAAGACCCTTTTCGGTAATCTTGCCCCATTTGGGTCCCACGCTAATATAGCTCACCGCCGTCGCGTGCCCTGCGCGATGGTGATCGTTTACGTCGGAGCCCTTTTACGTGTCCGAGAGACGCCTTCGCGACCAGCTTTATCCACCCATCGAACCGTATGAAACCGGCATGCTGGCGCTTGACGACCGGCACAGCATGTATTGGGAACAGACGGGGAATCCTGGCGGTCTGCCGGTGCTGTTTCTGCATGGTGGCCCGGGCGCGGGGGCAACTTCGGTGCATCGCCGGTTCTTCGATCCCAGCACTTATCGCATTGTGATTTACGACCAGCGTGGCGCCGGACGTTCCACGCCGCGGGGGGATCTGACCGATAACACCACGGATCATCTGATCGCTGATATCGAATTACTGCGCGAACACCTGGGGCTGGGTAAATTTTTGCTGTTTGGCGGCTCATGGGGCAGCACACTATCGTTGGCCTATGCCCAGCAACACCCGGACCGGTGCCTGGGTATGGTTATCCGCGGAATATTTCTTGGCCGTCCGGACGAGATCCACTGGTTTCTGAACGGCCTGAAACGGGTATTTCCCGAAGCATGGCGGAACCTAGTCGATATTCTGGACGAGGCCGAGCATGAGAATATCCTAGCGGCGTTCCATCGCCGTCTGCTTGATCCCGACCCTGGGGTTCACTTACCTGCCGCCCGCGCGTGGAGCCGCTATGAGGGAGCTTGTTCAACCCTGCATCCCAGTCCGGAAACAGTGGCCGCATTCGGTGAAGATTCCATAGCGTTCGCCCTTGCCAGGATTGAAACCCATTACTTCACCAATGGAAATTTCATGAGTGAAAACGCTCTAATCGAGAACCTTGACCGTATCTCCCATCTGCCCTGTACGATCATTCAGGGGCGCTATGACATGATTTGCCCGATCGCAACGGCGGACGAGCTACACCGTGCGTGGCCCGGTTCGGAGATGGTGATTGTTTCCGATGCCGGCCATTCTGCGATGGATTCGGGCATTCGCGAAGCGCTGGTTCGGGCGACGGAAAAGTTCAAGCGGCAATTCGGCGGCTAGGACATTACCCTGCTGTGTGGGGGGTTGATTTCCTATACGATAGGTTTTGTCTAAAATGATCGCCCCCCGCGGGGGTGATTTTGCGGATAAAGAGTGGATGTAAAACGGGGGCGGAACATCGTGAAAGCGATACCGAATATTTTCAGAACGCTGGCAATCTGCGTGTGGTTGGGTATACCGGTCTCGGCAGCTGCCGATGATCCGCCGTTCCTGACTTTCGCGGTCGGCGCCTTCGACCTAGTTCAGGATAACGACCAGGCAGCGGAGTTACGGGCAGAATACCGGCATGACAAAAAAATTTGGATCTTCAAGCCCTTCATTGGGTTCATGGGAACCACCGATTCCGCGATCTACGGATATGGCGGGTTTCTGCTCGATCTTTTTTTCGGCAAGCGCTTTGTTCTGACGCCCAGTCTTGCAGCTGGATATTATGACAAGGGCGACGGGCTGGATTTGGGTCACGAATTGGAATTCAGGTCGTCACTAGAGCTTTCCTATCGCTTTGAAGATCGCACACGGCTTGGCGTGTCGTTCTATCATCTGTCCAATGCCAGTATCGGCGATAACAATCCGGGCACCGAGGTTCTTTCCATCGTCTATTCGCTTCCGCTGGGTACTGGAAGCTGATGCCTATGCCTTTTCGCGCGTTGCATCCGGGCCGCACATTGCGCTAGATCAAGGCAGCGGCCCCGTAGCTCAGCAGGATAGAGCGGCAGATTCCTAATCTGTAGGTCGGGGGTTCGAATCCCTCCGGGGTCGCCAGTTTTAACTACACAGGCGCAGGAAAGGTGTGTTTCAATACAAAGTTTGCCGTGATGGGCTTCGGTGAGGCGGCCCGGCACATCTGTCAGCGGGGCCTACGTTATCCTGTTTGATGCTCCTGAAGCGGATAATTGCGCCACCGCCGTGCGGGCGATCGAAACGCTTGCGTTTCGTGTTCACCCCGATTTCACCGGCACGACACTCTAACGGCGCATTTCAAGGTATCAGCCGCACGGCCCCAGAGAGCGAATTCGATCCGCGGAATGCGCGCACAGGTCTTGGGCGTCCCCGAATGTCCGTGCGCCGGCCCGATCGAGTTCCGGTATGAGGTGGAGAAATATTCTCGCAGTCGCGTCGGCGTCGCCCAGCGCCGTATGCCGGCTGTGAATTTCTTCGTTAAAATGGTCGGCCAGAGCCTCAAGCGAATGATCCTGCCGCGACGGGAAGGCGCCCACTGACAGTAGCATGGTATCCAGCGTCGGGTTTCTGATCTCACCGATCCGGTTCATGAAGGCCAGATCAAAAGCGATATTGTAACCGACCAAGACAGCATTGCCGGCATAGTCCAGAAATTCCTGCAAAATCTCTCCGTCCGCCGGAGCGTGGGCGACCATCTCGTCGGTAATGCCGTGAAAGCGCTGAGTATTAGCGGGTATCGGCCGGCCCGGGTTGGCGAGCCGTTCGAAGGAGTCTCCCTTAATAAGTTCTCCGTCGACGATGCGGACGGCGCCGACCTGGATCAGACTGTCCTTTCGTGTGTTCAGACCAGTGGTTTCAGTATCTACGACCACGATTTCCAGCCGGTTCAGGGGCAGACTCGCGATATCCGCATAACGCATGTCCAATTTCAAAGGCGCAAAATCCGTCGTCAGCGGACGCGGCGGCAGACCGTTCGGCGTGTCGGGTGTCGCCGGGGTGATCTGGCGCCACAATACCCAGTAGACAAGAGCGATACCGATCCAGGCGGGCGCAAGTGCGCGAGCCAGGGCTTCGATATCTTCCGAAAACTGCCACGCCCCGCCGGTGGCCAGCGCGATAGTTACAATCGCGGCCAGTACGAGGAGGTGAGAGAGTTTAATGTGGCGAAGCACGGCGAACGGATCCCTCGGTAACGTTTGTTTCTATATCGGGTGACGCAGTTTGGTGTAAAGGCGTGTTATCTTCCCAAAATAGTTCCGGGCTTCCCGATAGGGGGGAATGACGCCGTATGTTCTGAAGGCGCCCTCGCCTAGGTTCTAGGTAGCCACTGTTTCGAAGGCATCGCCTTTGAAATAGCGCAGGAACCAACGTAAATAGCTCATTCCGCTAGGGATTTTGTCCTTCGGATTAAACGAGCCAGGAACCCCGAATCGCCGCACGGTTACTGGAATAAGCTTTATCAGCACTTTGGCGTCTCCGGACGCGAACAGCAGGCAGTTCGCATAGGCCGCGTTCATGTGTCCGTCCACGTCGGCGCGGTAATACAGCAGCATGTCGATGCGGTTATTCCTGGGGTGGCCGTCGGTCGGGTAGTGGTGCCTCAACCCCAGATCATAGGGCGCGTCGGGATTGATTTAGGCTGGTGCGGGCGCGCGCGGCCAGAAAAGGCACAGAAGCGCCGAAAACAGGGCGAGATGTGCCAGACGCCTTATTTATCAGATTGTGACGCTTTCTCCGCCAGAGCCGCCGTTGATTGGGCGGTTTGGTGGTACAGAAGTTCGCGTTCTTCGTCGCTCGGCGGCACGGTCCGGCGCAGACCCTTGCCCAGATCGACACCGCGCTGTACGGCAGGGCGTTCCTTTATTGCATTCCGCCAGCGGGAAACATTCGGGAATTCGCCCAACGATTGCCCCATGGCCTTGGCGATCAGAATCCAGGGCCAGCTTGCCATATCGGCGATGGAATAATTGTCCCCCGCTAGCCAGTCGCGCCCGTCCAGGCGACGTTCAAGCACGCCGATGCAGCGGTTGTATTCGTTGGCGTAACGGATGCTTGCATAATCGTTCTCGCCGTTCGCATAGTTCCAGAAATGACTGTGCTGCCCGGCCATCGGGCCGAGATTGCCCACCTGCCAGAACAGCCATTCCAGGGTTTCTTTCTGTCCGGCGGGATCCGTGGCCATGAAACGACCGGTTTTTTGCGCTAGGTGCATTAGGATGGCACCGGATTCGAAGATCGATAACGGATTGCCTCCGCATTCCGCGAGCTGGTCGTGGTCCACTATGGCGGGCATGCGGTTATTTGGGCTGATTTCCAAGAAGTTGGGCGTGAATTGTTCGCCCTTCGAAATATTGACCGGGATCATGCGGTACTCGATGCCGCACTCTTCCAGCATGATCGACACTTTCCATCCATTCGGTGTTGGCCAGTAGTAAAAATCGATCATTTCACCCTATCCCTCGGCGGTTCCGCCAGGGCCGCAATCGTTTCCTCGGAACATCCCGCCTCTGCGAGAACCTCTCTTGTATGTTCGCCCAGGCCCGGTCCGCCCGTGAAGGTATCCAGTGGCGTTTCCGAAAACTGCGCCGCCGGGCGTGCCTGACGTACGCGTCCGGCCAGATGGTGGTCTGTTTCTAGGACGATGGCGTTGGCGGCGACCTGCGGGTGCCTGATCGCTTCGCTGCGGGTCAGAACGGGTGCGCAGGGAACGTCCTCTGCTTCCAGCCGTGCCAGCCAATCCGCGGACGGGGCTGTCCGCAGCATTTCCTGGGTCATGTTGAGACGGTCGTCGATATTTTCCTGCCGCAAGGCAGGGGTTTTGAAGCGTTCGTCTTCCAGCCAGTCCGGCTGGTCGACCGCGCGGGTCAGCGCCTGCCACTCCCGGTCACTCTGGACCGCGACGCTAATATAACCGTCCGCGGTCTCGTATATCAGGTCGATAAAGCTGGCGGATTTTTGCTGAGGAAACGGGCTGTCCACGAAGGTCTGGCTGCCCATATCCGATCCCCACAGAAACGCGATAATGGTATCTAGCATCGATAACCTGACATGCTGTCCCCGTCCGGTTTTGGTCCGGGCCAGCAGGGCGGCTGTTATCGCCTGCGCGGCGACGATGCCAGTAAGTTTATCCGGCAGGATTGTACGAACCAGACGCGGGCGTTCCTCGTCCGATCCCCCCTGTACGGTCGCAAGGCCGGACAGCGCCTGAATCAGCGGATCGTATACCGGTTTCGCCGCGTAGGGCCCGCTTTCCCCGAATCCGCAGATTGATACGTAAATAATGTCTTCGCGCACTGCGCGAATGTCTGCTTCGCCTATGCCAATGCGGTCGGCGACGCCCGGCCGAAAGTTCTGGATGAACACGTCCGACGTTTCGCAGATTTTCAGAAATGCCCGTTTCGCACGGTCGTCTTTCAGGTTCAGGGCGACGGAACGCTTGTTCCGGTTGTTATTAAGGAAATTGGCCGAAAACCCGTTCTGAGTATTGGCAGAGGCGCGCGTGTGATCGCCGCCCTCAGGGTTTTCCACTTTGATTACATCCGCGCCCTGATCTGCCAGCAACATCGCGGCGGACGGGCCGGAAACCATCGATGTGGTATCAACGATCCGAAATTCTTTCAGAGGTCCAGTCATGGCGGGAATATACAGAGGTTCAGGCGGTAAGGTCTAATTTCTGCGCCCGCGTCCGCCGGAACCGCGACAGCGCTCCGTGTTTTGGCGCTGCGGCCATGGCCGCGCACTGTAGGGCTCCGGCGATTACTGCGATCATTCCTGCGGCGCTGAGAGAATCCGCGCTTCCCCAGAGCTGCGGGCCGAATGCCGCAAAGACATAGCCCCCGATCCCCGCCAGCGCCGCTGCCAGCACGCTAAGCCATAGCTGGGCTGTTAGATTGTCCGTCATCATGCGTGCGGTAGCAGCCGGGCAGATGAACATTGCGATCACCAGGATCGATCCCACTGCTTCGAAGGCTGCGACGGCGGCGATAGCGACGAGGACGATCAGTGCAGTCGAAATAGATTTCACGGGCAGGCCCAGGCTGATCCCGAGTCCGGGATCGAAGGTGGTGACTTTCAGCTCCTTGTAGAAAAGAATGATCAGCGTGCCGATTCCGAGGGTGGTGGCTCCCAGGGTTGCCAGGCTACGCGGCATGTCGGACAAGGCCTGCCAAGTCAGAAAATCGCCCCATCTCTCCAGCCCCAACCAAAGCGTCGATTCTAGGTTGCCGTAAAGCGCGTGCTCTGCGTCTATGTGGGCATTCGATGCGCCGGTCTGTTCCAGCAGGACAATCCCACCCGCAAACATGGTGGTGAACACAACGCCCATAGCGGCCCCGGACTCAAGCCCACCGACACGCCGGATAGTCTCGATCAGGACGGCAGCCAGGATAGCGGCACCCATGGCGCCCAGCATCAGCGGAAAGGTGGCGATCGAACCAGCGACGAGAAATCCAACCACAATACCCGGCAGGGCGACGTGAGATATCGCATCGCCGATCAGGGCTTGTTTTCGCAGCACCAGAAAATTTCCTAACAGGCCGCAACTAGCTGCTGCCAAAACAGCGACCAGCATGGCTGGTAAATCGATTATCAAGAAATCGGCGGCACTCATTTGCCTGATAGTCCGTCTTCCAGGGTAGCCACTTCGTCCGCTGGCAGGACGTCTTCTATCCGAAGTCCTGTCAACGGATTGAACTGGACCGGCGCATCCGGATGCCGCGCCCTATAGGCGGCCCACAACCTTTCCTGGCGGGCGGCATTTGCGGCCGCGCTTGCTCCCCGGTCGGTTATCCTTCCCTGTGGGCCGACATATCGCTTTGCCCAGACGGTCCAAAGGTCCAGCCGGTCGCGGGGCAGGAGTCCGTTGGAAACGGCAAGAAGGCCCCGGTGCTCTGCGGCGTTAAGACGATGTCGCCAGCGGCGGACCTGCCATGTCAGCACACCGCGCCGCGGTGCGCAGATCAGGCTAATGGCGAAAATGGTGCCTGCGGTCAGCACGATCACCGAGCCCGCCGGCATATTCGGCAACAGGGCTGACAGACCGCCGCCAACCCAGCCCGACAGTCCACCGAACAGGGCGGACAGCCCAACCATCTTCCCAAGACGTTCGGTCCAGAACCGTGCGGCCGCCGGCGGAATGATCACAAGCGCGATAATCAAAATCAGCCCCACTGTTTTCAGCCCGATGGCCACGATAGCGAGCAGCAGCGCTAGCATAGCGATATCCAGCGTGGCGATCCGCCACCCCTGCGCGGCAGCAAAGCCTTCGTCGAAGGCCACCGCGCCGAATTCTTTCATTAGGGCGATACCTGCGATCACGGTTACGGCGGATGCTCCCCCGATCAGCCAGGCCTCGTTTGCGGTCATCGCCGCCGTTGATCCCAGAAGAAAACTGTTCAGTCCCGCTTGCCCGCCGGTTTCCAATGTCTGGATCAGGGTCAGCAGTACGATGCCAAGCCCGAAAAAGACACTAAGAACCGTGCCGATTGCAGTGTCTTCCGGCAGCCGCGTGTGATCCCGGATCCACTGAACGGCTAGGATACCCGCCGCCCCTGTGGTGGCGGCGCCTATTAACAGTAGGGGCAGGTCGCGGCCGGTACCGCCCGCGGTTATGCCGATCAGGAAGGCAAGACCGATGCCTGGCAAGGTGGCGTGGCTGATAGCATCGGATATCAGTGCGCGCTTGCGCAAAAAGGAAAATACACCCACGACGCCGCCGCCGATCCCTAGGGCGAGCACGCCGGCCAGGACGGCAGACGTGTTGTATCCGGCCTGGAATGTGAGAATAAGGAATAGGTCGTCTAACACGTTACCCTATCCGGCGCGGGCGATAGCCCGGATTTCCGTTTCCGCCAGCCGCCCGCCATAGGCGGACTGAAGATTTTCTTCCGTCAGAACCTGTTCGATGAGCCCTGCGGCAACCAGCCGGACGTTCAGGATCAACGCGTGGTCGAAATATGTGGCCACCGTCTGCAGATCGTGATGCACGCAAATGACAGTCGATCCCACATCACGGATCTCCGCCATCACATCGACGATAGCGTGTTCGGTTGCCGCATCCACGCCCGCGAACGGCTCGTCCATCAGATAGAGCTCGGCGTCCTGCGCTAGCGCCCTGGCTAGGAATACCCGCTGTTGCTGTCCGCCGGATAGCTGGCCGATCTGCCGGTCGGCAAAATCGGCCATGCCGACCCGCTCCAGACAGGCCCGTGCCGTTTCCCTGTGCCGCCGCCGGACCGGGCGGCACCAACCGATGGTGCCGTACAGGCCCATGGTTACCACATCCTCGGCGGAAGCCGGGAAATCCCAGTCCACACTGGTCCGTTGGGGTACATAGGCGATCTTCCGTCGCGCCCGGCGCAGCGAGGCACCGTATACCGATACGTCTCCTGCCAACCTCGGAACCAGGCCCAACACCGCCTTGATCAGGGTGGATTTTCCCGCCCCGTTGGGTCCGATAATGGCGACAAGGCCTTTGTCCGGTGCTTCGTAATCCAAGTCCCAGATTGCCGGTTTGTCGTCGTAGGCTACGGTCAGTCCTCGGATGGATAGTGGCCCAGGGCCGGTATGGGGCTTTGCCGTTGAAGTGAACGGGACAAGACGGGGAGGGTTCATTGGATCAGTTCTTCCTTTCCGCCAACTGTCCGCTGAAGCCGCGGGCAGGGACCGCACCGCCCAGCGCGCGGACAATCGTCGTGACATTGTGATCGAACATGCCGAGATAGGTGCCGACGTAACTGCCCTTTTGTCCCATTGCGTCGGAAAACAGGGCGCCGCCAATCCGTACGCGGTGACCCCTGGCTGCCGCGCCCTCGATCAGTGCGCGGACGTTGCGATCGGAAACCGATGTTTCCACAAACACCGCGCCGATCTTGTGGCTGACCAGGGTGCTCACCAGCGTTTTGATCTTGCGTATGCCCGCTTCGCTTTCGGTGCTCATACCCTGAATTGCCAGAACCTGTAACCCGTAGGCGCGACCGAAATATCCAAACGCGTCATGGGCGGTGACTAGCGCGCGGCTGCGTGCGGGAATAGACGAAATCGCCGTCCGTGTCTGGCGATCCAGTTCGGCCAGGCGATGCGCATAGGTGCGCCAGTTCTGGCGATAGAAAGCGGCATTGTCCGGATCGGTATTACTGAGGGCATCGACACCGGCATGCAACGCCTTTGCCCACAGGGCGGGGTTCATCCAGACATGGGCATCGTATATTTTGCCGTCCCACGGCAGCAGATCCTGTGCCGCAACGTGTTCTCCTACGGCGACGACCGGCTTTCGCTTGGCGAACCGGGCCAGCATATCGATCATCTGGGCTTCAAGGTGCAGACCGTTATAGAGAATAAGATCGGCGTGGCGGAGTTTGGCGATATCCGACCGCGTCAACCGGTAGAGATGGGGGTCCACGCCTTCACCCATTAGGGTGAGAACTCTGACCCGATCGCCCGCGATTTCCCGCATGGGTTCGCCGATTTGCGCGATGGTCGCGACAACTTTTTTCTGGGCCGCCGCCGGAGATTCGAGCACGGAAAGTGCGAGGGCCGCCGTAGCCGCCCATAAAAAAGATAATCTTCGAATCCCTTCGACCATCGGTCCCGCCTGAAAGCCATGATTTTGTTGGTTTTGCAGCTAAGGGGGAGTCTATCGTCCTGTCCAATTTTCGCAACAGCTAAGTATATAAAACAACGCTATAATTATTAGTTACGACTAATTTTGGGCGCGCGGGGATGCCTGGCTGGAATTCGGGCGCTGCCGTTTGTGACTGGAACTGCTTTTGATCTATTTCGCATATTTAACGCTGCCGCCATAGGCGCGCGTCTTGGCGACGCCGCCCTTCTTACCGGTTTTCATCTCGGCTGGGGTGGCCTGAACCCGGTTTCATCGTGACCAGGTCTTTTTACAGACGGGTTAGCGGGATCCGTCCTTCGGCGCGGTCTATTTCTGATAGTGCGGATTGTCTTCCGCCATCCGGGCCAGTACGTCTTCCTTCAGGATTTTGATAGCGGCTTTGCGGTCCGGCCCCTTTGTGTCGAACCGGCCGGTCCGCAGGTCGGCGGCAAAACGGCGGTTTAAAAGGTCCAGTGCCTGTGACGGTTCGGCTTTCCGATCGCGTTCATACAGCTTTTCCAGCGCTGCCAGTTCGCCCGGCCATGCCGCCACCCCGCCGCGCAACTCCCGCTGCACGATTTCCATTGCAGACGCAATCAGCGCCACGTTGTATCGCTGCCGGTTGGACAGATCGGGCGCGACGTCGCCGGCCAGCGTTTCTCCCGCGATTTCCAAAAGTTCGAGTGCGTTGGGCCGGCACCTCATCACATCGCTCCCGTTAGTTTCAGGCACTCGTATTCCAGTTCCGCGACCCGCCGGCCGATCAACGCCAGTTCAAGGCTGGGTTCCACGCCGGATCGGTGGCGCATGGTCTGCTGCAGGGCGATTACCGCCCATCGTACATGCGCCATCGTTTCCCAATAAGGAATCAGGTTGCGGAACAACGCGCGCCCGGAGGCACGTTCATACGCACCGTAAAAAACCTCTCGGGCGGCGATGCCGCCAGCCTCCAGCTCTGGTGCGGAAAACCGCCAGCACCGGGCGCAGAACCAGGCGACATCTTCGTG
>MDTA01128821.1_pt1 | contig 10816 bp, 15 predicted proteins | sample 811151 | NCBI WGS metagenome assembly MDTA01 (sample SAMN05326648, study PRJNA326480) | marine metagenome | isolation source: seawater | place: Indian Ocean: South | collected 2010 | reverse complement strand
GCTAGAGGATTAGTTCTTACAGATAATGGTGAATACTTATATAAAACTGCTCACGAAGTAATATCAAAATTAAAAGATGTTGAAGCTACACTAAGTGACGAAAAAGATAAACTTCACGGCAAGCTAACTGTTACGACAGTTGTAAGTTTTGGAACTACCTGGTTAACTCCTAGAATAAAGGAGTTTATGTCATTACACCCAGAAATTGAAATTGAGTTGATATTTGATGATAAAGAATTAGATCTAAGTACGCGACAAGCTGATATTGGAATTTTTATGAGAAGACCAAAACAACTTAATTATATTCAGAAAAAATTAATTAATCTTCATTACCATATTTATGGCTCGACAAAATATTTAGAAAAATATGGTCATCCAAAAAATATTAGAGATCTAGATAAACATAAATTTATTACTTATGGAAGAGGTGCACCATCTCCTGTTTTTAATCCAGATTGGGCATTAAAATTAGGCTCTAAAGATACAAAAAAAAGAAAACCAGTTATGAAAGTTAATAGTGTTTATGGATTACTTTTAGCAGTCCAAAGCGGAGTTGGATTAGCCGCTTTACCAGATTATATAGTTACAAATGTTCCAAATATTACAAAAGTTTTACCTGATATTGAAGGTCCATTAACAGAAACACATTTTGTTTATCCTCAGTCATTAAAAAATGTTGCCAAGGTAAAAGCCTTTAGAAATTTTTTATTTAGTAAAGTAAGTGAATGGAAATTTTAATTAGTAAGTTTCAGCTTTAATTTTTAACTTAGCCCCATCTTCTATTGAGAGATTTTTTTGATTCAAAACTCCATCTACATCTGCTGATGATCTTATTTTGATCGAATCTGAATTTATATTTCCTTTTGACTCACCACCCAAAACTACATCAGAAGAATTAATATTACCGTTAATTTTTGACCCCGAGTGAGTATGTAGCTTGTCAGCGGTTACGTCACCATCAACTTTTGAATCTAATATTAACGTTTCTTTCTCAACTATGTCACCTTTAACAATAACATCAGAAAGTAACACGGAAGTTTTTTCGCTCATATAAAAATGATACAATTATAAGTTGAGAAAATCAAACAATTAAAATATTCAAAAAACCATTGAAATATAATAGAAAATTAATACTTTCGAAAAATGATACCTTTAAAAGATGATAATCCTACAAGCAAAAGACCAATTGTAAGTTATAGTGTTATAGGTTTTTGTGTTGTTATATTTTTGGCCCAACTTGGTTTAAGCGAAAAAGAACTTCGCGATTTTACTTATTCTTATGGGTTAATTCCTTCTGTTTTAATGGGCATTGACCAATTGCCAAATGATCTTTTTAAAATTTCTCCTATAGGAACTATTTTTACATCGATGTTTATGCATGGAGGATGGATGCACTTAATTGGCAATATGCTTTATATGTGGATTTTTGCAGACAATATTGAAGATGATTTAGGTACTTTAAATTTTATAATTTTTTATTCATTTTCCGGAATTGGTGCAGCAATGTCTCAGGTACTTATGGATGTAAATTCTCAAATTCCAATGATTGGTGCTAGCGGTGCAATCGGAGGTGTGTTGGGAGCGTACTTAATAAATTATCCCAATGCAAAAGTTTTGGTTTTAATTCCATTTGGTTTTTTTAGCCAATTGATAAAAATAAGAGCTATATATGTTTTAGGTTTTTGGTTTATTCTTCAGTTTATAAATTCTTTTTTATCTTCTTCGTCCGGAGGAGGAGGAGTTGCATATGCCGCACATATAGGAGGTTTTATTACCGGTATAATTTTGATATTATTTTTTAATAAAAAAAACAAAAAAAAAATTTATAAAACCAAAATCAAAAATACTAAAAAAGGTCCATGGGAACAATGAGCTATATAATTCCTTTTTTTATTTTAATAACTATTGTCGTATTTATCCACGAATATGGACACTATTACTTTGCAAAGAGATACGGTGTTGCCGTAACTGACTTTTCAATAGGATTTGGAAAAGAAATTTTTGGATTTAATGACAAAAAAGGAACTAGGTGGAAATTTTGTCTTATTCCACTCGGAGGTTATGTTAAATTTTTTGGAGATAGAAATGTATTTAGTCAAGCAGAACAAGAGGAGTTGTTAAAGAAATACAACAAAACTGATCAAAAAAAATTATTCGTTACTAAGCCTCTTTATCAAAGAGCTTTGATTGTAGCAGGCGGGCCTCTTGCAAACTTTTTGTTGGCTATAGTTATTTTTTCATCTATTTACATGTTTGTTGGTAAAGATTTTACACCAGCAAAAATAGAAGAAGTAGTTGTTGATAGTCCAGCAGACAAATCGGGTCTTAAAAAAAATGATATAATTATTGGAATTAACGATAATAAGATCGAGAGTATTCTAGAAGTATCTACCTTCATTAATACTTCTACTAAAGAAAAAATAAGTATTAAAGTTTTAAGAAACCAAAAGGAAATCATTCTTTTGACAGAGCCAAATGTTATTGACTCTAAAGATGCTTTTGGAAATGAAATAAAAAAGAAAATAATTGGTATTAAGATTGGTCCGGTAAGTGAAGAATTTAACAGAGAAAAGCTAGGTCCTACCAAAGCAATATATTATTCGTTTAAGGAAATTTGGTTTGTGACAAAAACAACAATAAACTTTATTGGATCTTTGTTTCAAGGAAAAGGAGACACATCTCAATTGGGCGGACCTATAAAAATCGCCAAAATTTCAGGACAAGTTATGGAATTTGGAATTTTAGCCTTTCTTAGCACTATTGCTTATATATCTGTTAGCCTTGGTTTAATTAATTTATTTCCTATTCCTTTATTAGATGGTGGTCATTTGATGTTTTATTTATTTGAAAAAATTTTAGGAAGACCTTTAAAACAGGCTACACAAGAAGGCTTTTTTCGAATCGGTTTGTTTTTTCTATTATTTTTGATGGTTTTTACTACTTTTAACGATTTAAAAGATTGGGGTTTATTTCAATAAAAGTATAAAGGTTGAAAAAAGTAAGTAAAATCAACGTTTTTTTAACATACTGTATATTGTGTTAATATATTAAATAGACACCATATTTTCGTTGATTTTATTGAGTTTTTGTACAAATTGAAAAAAGCAATAAAAAAGGGGCTAAAATGAACAAAAAACAACTGGTAAATAAGATAGCATCCTCAATGAGCCAAAGTAAGGCTGATGCTGAAAGGATGTTCGACACTATTACTGGGATCATCCTCGATTGCCTTAAAAACGATGAAGCTGTGAAAATTGCAGGTTTTGGTACTTATAAAGTAGCTAAGAGAAAAGCTAGAATAGGCCGAAATCCACGTACTGGAGAGCAGATCCAAATTGCTGCATCTCAAAAGGTTAAATTTCTTCCAGCCAAAGGCTTAAAGGATATGTTTAATAGATAATCGATTTAAACAACCCTTAAAAACCTAGCTTTTTAGGGGTTGTTTTAAGCAAATCTGCCACACCTCAAAAAAACTCATAACTAACTTTCGTACAAAGCAATTCTAATCAACGTAAAAATTATTAAAAATCACCACTATAGATAGGAGGTAAAAATGAAAACTTATTTAAAAAATTTAATTATAAGTACTTGTGCATTCTTATTTTTTACAGACATTAGTTTTGCTGAAACTACTGTATCAGATGAGAGTCAGTATATTTTCAATTCTTTGGCCTTTTACATAGGAGGAGTTCTAGTTGCTTTTATGGCAGCAGGATTCTGTATGTTAGAAAGTGGTTTAGTTACAACTAAAAGTGTATCAACAATTGCAGCAAAAAATGTTGGAAAGTTTGCAATTTGTTCGATCATTTTTTTTCTGTTTGGTTATCAAATGGCTTACGGAATTTCAGAAGGTGGTTATATTGGATCATTTTCTATATGGAGTGAAGGATCGAAAATTAGCACTGGATATTCAGATAGTTCAGACTGGTTTTTCCAAACCATGTTCGTTTGTGCGACTGTATCTATAGTTTCTGGCGCTGTAGCAGAAAGAATTAAAATTTGGCCATTCTTTATATTTGCAGTTTTAATGTCAGGATTTATATATCCAATTTCTATGGGTTGGCAATGGGGAGGCGGCTGGTTAAATACGGCTGGCTTTTCTGATTTTGCGGGCTCAACTTTAGTACATGCTTGCGGTGGTGCAGCTGCACTGGCAGGAGTAATGGTTTTAGGCGCTAGAGCTGGTAGATTTACTTCAAGAGGAGGAAAAAGAATAATGGTACCTTTTGCAGCCTCTAGTATACCTTTAACTACACTTGGAACATTCTTATTATGGTTTGGCTGGTTTGGTTTTAACGGTATGAGCCAGTTAGCAATGGGGACATTTGATGATGTAACTGCAATTAGCAAAATTGCCGTTAATACTCATTTAGCAGGTGCTGCAGGAACTTTTGCAGGAGCAACCGTTAGTCGTTTAATGGGCGGTAAAACAGACGTTATCATGATGCTTAACGGAGCATTAGCCGGTTTAGTGGCTATAACTGCAGAACCATTGACGCCTAGTCCTATGACAGCAATATTTATAGGAGCAGTTGGTGCAATAATAATGTACTTCGGAACTAAAATGCTTGAAAGTTTTGGATTAGATGATGTAGTGGGGGCAATCCCAGTACATATGTTTGCTGGAATTTTCGGTACATTAGTAGTTCCTTTAACAAATGGTGATACATCATTTGGAACTCAGTTTCTTGGAACAATTTCAGTTGTGTTATTTAGCTTTATACTCTCTTACGGAGTATTTTATGCTTTAAAATCAACTATTGGTCTTAGAATAAGTAAGGAAGCCGAAAGACTTGGTACTGATAAAGCAGAAATAGGAGTAGTTGCTTACTCAATAAGAGATTAAAGAATTACCTTCCCTTTCGTTGGTAGTATTAAAGGCCCAAGAAATTGGGCCTTTTTTATTTTTTTGCCTCAACAAAATCAAGAACTTCTTTAGCATGTCCTTTTACTCTAACGTTTGACCAGATTTTTAAAATTTTTCCTTTATTTATAACCACTGTAGATCTTATTGTTCCCTTAAATTTATTTCCCATGAATGATTTTGTACCCCAAACTCCGTATTTTTTTTGAACTAAAATTTTATTATCAGACAATAAATGAAATGGCACCTTATACTTTTTTTTAAAACTTAAATGACTTTCTATACTATCTTTCGAAATACCAATTATCTCGTATTTAAGCTTTTTAAATTTATTATATAAATTTGAAAAGTCTTTAGTTTCTAAAGTGCATCCAGGAGTATTATCTTTAGGATAGAAATAAATTATCAGACCACCTTTTAACTTTGATAATTCAAAAGTTTTTAATGAGGTAGACTCAAGAATAAAATTCGGTGCTTTTTTATTTGCTTTAATTTTTATTTTCATCCCACAATCTTTTCCAATCAACATTAGGGGATAGTCCGTATATTGAATTAATGTTTGTAAAATGAATAGCTAATGAGGGAATAGGAGAAATACACAATTCTTTCTTATAAATTTCATGAAGAGGTTTTTCAAAAGGGTAATGCTCAACTTTACACATGCTGATAAAGTTATCCCAATATTTTTCAATTATTTTTTTACTAGTAAGAAAGGTACATAGAGTTTGATCTATTTGGCGCCAGTGCCTATTTTCTCCTAAAAAGATTTTTGTATTTCCAGCCTGGGTATAAAGATAAGGGTAATCTGTTGGACAAATTATTATTTCTTTTTTAATAAGGGATGATAATTTTTCGTATGTATATAATATTTCTGTTAGGCTAATTTTTTCATGGATATAATCGTCTTCAACAAAATAAGTTAAATCTTCACTTTTTTCTTTTGAAAGATAAAGTGATTGATGGATATTTGACATGTTTGATTTTTGATTAATCGTTACTTCTTTGTTTTCTTCATTGATTTTTTTTATGTAGCTTGAAAATTTGTTTAATTCGAGATTTATAATTTCAAATTCAATATTTGATTTTTTTAATATTTCTTGCATATTATCAACTTGATTTTTTTTAGAGTTGTGATCAATAACATAAATTTTAAATTTAGTATTTTTAAATATATTTTTTGCGTGATTTACACTTTGCGTTAAGGACAACAAAGTTCTTTTTGTATACTCTTCTTTTTTTTCTTCAAACATTCTTTTTTTTGATTGGGTAAGCATATTGACTGACATGCATGTTCTTAAAATTATATCCAAAGATTTAACTGGTCTTGTTATTTTAATATTTCCTAAAGGCAAAGTTATTGATTTAATTCCAGGAATGCTTATTCTGTCGTTTATTGTCTTATTAGATGTTGGTACAGTGAAATTGCTTTGATCTATGATTTCAAAGCCAAAAATTCTACATAGTTTAATAAAAACTTTCGTCAAAGTATTTTTTTTTTTGGATTTAATTTCTCTCATTTTATTTACTTATATAATAGTTTATAATATCGACAATGGGTATTAAATCTTCAAAAATATTGGTAGATAAGGCTCTTACAGAAATTAAAACGTTAGAACCTAGTGAAGTTAAAGAAATAAAAAATAAAGATCAATGCACCTTAATTGATATAAGAGATATCAGAGAGTTATGGAGAGAAGGCACAATTAAAGATTCTATTCATATACCAAGAGGTATGCTAGAATTTTGGTTAGATCCGCAAAGCCAATATTATAATGAGTCAAAATTTTCTAAGGAAAAAAAATTAATTTTATTTTGTGCTGCAGGAATGAGATCTGCTCTTGCTACAAAGACGCTTAAAGATATGGGCTATGAAAATATTGCTCACGTAAAAGGAGGTTTTGGATCTTTAGCGGCAGAAGGTTTTGAAGTTGTCAGTAAAGAAAAAAAATAAATTATTTTTTTGACTCTTCTATTGCGTAAGACAATCTATCTTGACCCCAAAAAATTTTTTTATTGACTAAAAATGTCGGAGCTCCGAACACTCCCTTTTTTAAGGCTTCATAAGTTAATTTTCTCAATTTGTCTTTAATTTTTTGATCGGTAACACTTGAAAAGAATGTTTCTGGATTAAGGTCAATATTCTTAATTACTTTATTTATCACAACCTGATCGTTCATGTTCAAACCATCTTTCCAAATTGCATTAAAAATCTTTTCAATATAAATTTTTTCAAAATTTTCTTTTTCAGAGATAATTGCTCCACGCATAAAATTTACTGTTTTAATTGGAAAATAAGAATTAAAGTTAAATGGGATATTTTTTTTTTCACATATTAATTTTGTATCTTTAATCATGTATTTAGATTTTAAGTTGTTAAAAGCAGCGGGAGTTATACCAGCGGAATTGTGTAGTCCACCTAAAAAAACAGGCATATATTTAATTTTTAATGAATTTTTTTTCTCAATTTTTTTAATTTCTTTGTAAGCAATATAGGAATACGGACTGCTAAAATCAAAATAAAACTCAATAGATTTAGTCATAGTAATTGATTTTTTTTGCGTATGGAATTCTTATAATCCAATAGAATACTAAACCTATAGGACCAGTGAAATAAGTTATTATTAGAGAGATGACTACTAAAAATTTCGAAACCATATATATTTTTGAATCACTTGCTATCCAATTACCTACAAATAAATTAATGGAGAGAAAGTGTAACCAGAAAACTAATAAAAATGCTTCATTTGAAAAAATTGCATAAAGATCATTCAAACCCAAATAGAGACCAAAAATTTCAGTAACATCTTCCGTCATAAAAATTTGATATGATACATAAATGTATGCTCCTGATAATAAAGCAGGAATTATTACAGATTTAACAAAAAATTTCGTAACTACATGATTAGGAGAAATAATAAGAAGTAGCCAACAGGGAATAACACCTATATTAGCTATATAGAAAATATTTTCAAAAGTTAAAAATGATATAAGATTGTTCATCATAATAACTTGTATAATATAAAAGCAATGGATCCAATATCTAATAAAAAAGAATTTGAGGATTTAACAACTAATTTAAGAGATTTAGCATATTCATATATAGAAAAATATAATCCCTCAAAACAACAAATAAAAACCTATTTATTAAAGAAATATTTAAAAAAATTTCAGGGTTCAAAATCTAAAAAGGAAGTAACAAAAATAATAGACAATATTGTTTTAAATTTAGAAAAAGTTCATTTGTTAAATGATAGTTTGTATTCAGACTCCAAAGCCAGAATGTTTTTTCGAAGAGGATATTCACTTAATAAAATCACACATTCATTACGTAGTAAAGGAATTGGAATTGAAAATATAAAATTAAGTTTAGAAAAAATAAAAAAAGAAAAATCAGACCCAGATTTTAATTCAGCTATGAAAATTTGTAAAAAAAGACGAATAGGCCCAATGCGTCCAGAAGCTAATAGAGAACTTTTTTACAAAAAAGATATGGGAATCTTAGCAAGATCTGGTTTTAGCTATGATATTTCGAAGAAAATTTTATCTATGACCCAAAAAGAATTCAATCAATTGATTAAACTTATTTAGTTTTATTTTTTTTATTATTTAATTTTAAATAGTATTCAATTCTCTTTTTCATAGAATTTTTGACAAGAATAAAAAGAATAACTCCAAAAAGAGTTACAGATAGAATTATAATTGATATTGTTTTAAGCATCTAAAGTTTTACTGCGTTTAATTATTAGACTTAAATTTTTGTAATCTTCTTTACCATATTTGAATTGTTTATTTTCTAAAGTAGTAATAATTGCACCCGCTCCTTCAGCAACAGCATGACCTGCAGCGTAGTCCCATTCATAAGCTCTTTCTTTTGCAGCATAAAAATCAAACTCACCTGTCGCAATAACACAAAATTTATATGAGCTGTGCATGGGAGTGAAAGAATTAATTTTATACTTTTTAAAAACTTCTAATATTTGTTCATTAGGTTTTGAGCTTCCACTTACAGCAAAAATTTTTCCCTTTTCAGTCTTTTTACTGCAATCTAGTCGAATAGTTTTTTTATTTTCAATCATGTAAGAGTTATTTTTTCCATAAGCATAAAATAATCTTCTTTTTTTTGGAGCTGCAAGCAAACCAATAATTGGTATTTTATTTAAGACAAGAGCAGAATTGATTGTGTATTCATCTTGTCCAGCAATATATTCTCTAGTCCCATCTATTGGATCAATTAACCAAAATGTACTTAAATTATTTTTCTTTTTTAAATCAACGGTCTCCTCTGAAACTATTGGTATATTGGGAGTTAAAATTTTTATTTTATCTGTAAGTATTTTATTTACTTCTAGGTCTCCATTAGTTACAGGGGAGTTATCAGGTTTAATAATTTTTTTTAATCCTTTTTGATAAAGTTCGATAGAAGTTTTACCAGCTAACTCCGTAGTTTCTATAAGACCTTCTGCTATTTTTTTTAATTCATTGTTATTCATTGTTAATTTTTTCTAGTATAATGATATCTAAATTAATAACTTGTTTTCCTGCATTTTGAAAATTAACAGTTGCTTTATTTTTAATAATCGATTGAACTTGTCCAATTCCCCAGCTTTTTTGTGATGGGTTTACGACAAAATTGCCAGGTTCTAATTCATATTGCATAATGGAAAGTTTTAATTTTATGTAATATATAACAGTTTATGATTAACTCACTAGGTATAAAAAAGTCACCAAAAGATACAAAAATAGTAGTAGCTATGTCAGGTGGAGTCGACTCATCAGTAGTAGCAGGACTAATGAAAGAGGGCGGATACGACGTAACTGGTATAACTCTAAAACTTTATGACGATATCAAACAATCAACCAAAGGAAGGCAGTGCTGTGCTGGACAAGATATTATTGATGCAAAAAGAGTTTCTGAAACTCTTAATATAGATCATAAAATTTTATATTATCAAAAAAAATTTAAAGCAGAAGTTATAGATTCATTTATTGACAGTTATGTATCAGGAGAAACACCAATACCTTGTGTTCAATGTAATCAAACAGTTAAGTTTAGAGATTTATTTAAATTTGCAAAAGAATTAAAAGCAGATGCTCTTGTTACTGGTCATTATGTTTTGAGGTATCAAAAAAATGAAGAAGGCACTATGTATCGAGCAGAAGATAAAGATAGAGATCAAAGTTATTTTTTATTTAGTACTACTCAAGAACAGCTTAACTATTTAAGATTCCCATTAGGTTCTATAAATAAATCTGAAACAAGAAAAATTGCAAACAAACTAAATCTTAATGTTGCAGAAAAACCAGATAGTCAAGATATATGCTTTGTTCCAAATGGTGATTATGCATCAGTTATTGAAAAATATAGACCACAGTCTTTTAAAAAAGGAAATATTTTTGATATGGAAGGAAAAAAGATAGGTTCCCATGATGGAATCATAAATTATACTATTGGACAAAGAAAAGGTATTAGAGTTTCCAGTGAGAAGCCGCTCTATGTAGTGGACATCAGAGCTAAGGATAATTCAATTGTTGTTGGCACACAAGACTGTTTAAATATAAAAGAATTACATCTAAGAAATATAAACATACTTTCAGATCCAAAAATTTTTGAAAAAAGTATTTTTATTAAAGTCAGATCTACTGGAAAACTTTTAAATGCTAAAGTAGACATTCAGCATGATTTAGCAAAAGTTAAAATTTTAGAAGATGAAAAAGGGATTTCCCCAGGACAAGCTTGCGTGTTTTATTCTAAAGACAATTTGGGTGAGAGATTATTGGGCGGCGGTTGGATAAACAAAACTATAAATAAAAATTTATCCACATAATTAACAGACCATTAAATAAAACAACTAAAAAGTGATCGTTCTTTATCAATGATTATGATTTAATTGAAATGAATTGAGGGGCAACTCTCAACTGGCCAGTTAAGGAAAGGCCGAGAGGTTTAAGCTT
>MDTA01087573.1_pt1 | contig 10816 bp, 13 predicted proteins | sample 811151 | NCBI WGS metagenome assembly MDTA01 (sample SAMN05326648, study PRJNA326480) | marine metagenome | isolation source: seawater | place: Indian Ocean: South | collected 2010 | reverse complement strand
TTTATCCCTTACTTCTCTTTCTAAATCCTCGCGAGCAGTCACAAGGTCTCCTGCGGACATATTTTGTGTCCAAACATAAGAGGTGTATCCCCCATCGGGATCACCCTTGTAATAATCCTGATCTACGAGATAGTTTAAAGAAGCTTGATATAGCTTGTCATTGTTTTTCTTGTCAGTGTATACATAATAATCGTTTTCTCTTATAGCATCATCAAAATAAGGAGAACCTGGATATGTGGTAATAATCGTACAATCAAAGTCCTCGGGCTCTGTTTCTAATAGCCATTGCTTTGTATTTTCAACACTCTCGAAGCTTTCTCCAGCATGACCAATGGACATCAAGGCTTTTACCTTAAGATTATGTCTTTTAGCTATATCAACACATCTTGTATTGTCTTCTCTCTTTGCAATTTTTTTAATGTTTGCAAGAATTCGTGGATCACCAGACTCAAAACCAGTCAACAACCAACGAAAGCCTGCACGATACATAGCTTCTGCCTGTTCGTCTTTAAAAAGTTCTGCTTTGACAAACCCTCGTAATCTGAAATCCACTCCGTGTTTGTCTTGTAGGTCGCACAATCTATTCATCATTGGCACCATGTTTTTATTAACATTTAATTCATCATCATAAAACATGAAGCCCTTAACCCCATATGTCAAATATAACATCTCGACTTCTTCAATTACGGACTCAATACTTCTCAAACGTATTTTTCTTAAAAATGGCGAGTTCCTGCCACTACAAAAAGTGCAATGAAAAGGGCAACCAAGTTGAGCGATTAGGCTAAGTGCTGGTACACCTTCAATTGAGTATTTGTAAGAACTCATATCAACTAAGTGTCTGGCAGGTGGTGGTAATTCAGAAAATTGTTTATGAGACAGAAAATATTTTGATTTTGAAATGTCGGCATCGATAATTTTTTCATCTTCATGTATAGCATCAAAAATAGCTATTTCTCCATCACCGCACACCAGAACATCAAAATAGTTCTTCAAAGCCTCAACGTCTTTCGTGGCTCGGTCACTTCCAACAAAATTCTTTTTTGCCTCTCTTTTTGCGGCAGTGTGCATTAAAGTTACATGTGGACCGCCAAGAATAATTTTACTTTGCTTTCCTGGTAAAAGAAGCTTTAGGTGATTTCCAATCTTAACTGCATACGGCACTTGAGGCGTTGTTGCAGTAATTCCAAAGATGCTCGCACTATCTTTTCTTTTAACATAGTCTGTCAAAACATCGGTATAGTTTTCTACACCACTTAAATCTACCATATCAACAGAGTAATTCTGTTGTTCCAAGGCAGACGCAATTTTTAATATACCAAGTTGAACAAAAACACGCTCGTCCAATAAGAACGGCGACGGTGGAATAATCAAACAAATTTTCATTTTTTAACTCCGAAATATTTCCAAAACTTTAGACGGTATTTCTTCACGCTTGCTCCTCATTATATTGATTAGCTCAACGCCTCTTTTTTTAAACCAAGGCTCTTTCACAGCACCTGGCAAATTATTAGTTATAACTTTCATATCCATCATTCTTGACTCAACAATAATACGAGAAAGAGTTTCCGGCGTTTTTGGAAAAAACACAAATCCTTCATTCTGTCCTAGTTTATATAGGAACTCCTCATATGGACAGGAATTAATTAGTTCATAATCGTAACTTTTGTATTTGCAGTACCTTATAGCATCAATTGTATTTTTATGAGCTATATGAGAGTTCATAATTGAATATTTTTTTAACTTTGGTTTTTTACTATATTGTTCTAAAAGGTCTAAGACTTGTTCAGACCAGAGATTACCGCCAATACTGATAATATTATCTAAATTTAAATTTTTTCTGACAATCTCAGCATGCATCTCAGATTGACAAATAACTGCTTTTGCATTTTTATAAAATTCGTAATTAACAATATTTTCTTTTGGGGCAATAAAGTTATTATATAACGCTGGGTTCCTACTGTCAAGATATTTATGATCGTGTTCGTAAATTATGTAATCTTTAAATTTAGATTTACATTCTTCTCTCAGCCCTATGAAGTTGCAAATAATGTATTTTACATCATCTTTAATGTGATCAGGTAAAAATACTTGACTCTTTACTTTTGTAATTTGATGTTCTGCTGATAAAATCTTAATCAGTTCTTCATTATTAAGTTCGCCTCCACCATTAATCTCATCTGCAAAAAAGTCTGCTATAAAACATATTTTCATTCGTGCTCTTCGGCTTCAAGTTGAGTCAACCACTCCTCAATTTCAAAAGCTTCCTCTTTATAAACATGATCAGCAAAAGCGGCATATTGAGTTTCTTCAGTAAAGTTTTGTACTAAATGTTTGTTAAGCTTAGTAGCCATTCCTTTATATTTGGAGTAATTTTCATACATATCACGCATACTTTTTCTAGCTGACTTTCCTGACACCTCACACCATCCTGAATCTTCAGTAATTACTCCATCCCAAACCACATCCTTTGGAACCTTAACAATTGAGTATTCGGCTTTACAAAATAGTGGTCGTAGCTTGGCTTTCTTCTGCTTGCCAGATTTAACGGGGGCGAATAGGAAATCATTTTGTCCGCTCCAAGCAGGGGCAATTACGGGCAAACCATGATATGCTGCTTCAAAGATCGGCATACCAAATCCTTCGCCATGGGTAAAGGTAACAAAAGATTTAATATTTTTGTTAGTGTAAAGGCTGTTCATCTCTTCTAAGGTTAAATCACCATGCAAAAGATAAATCTTGCATTTACGATCTGGATATTGATCAACAATAGATTTAAGTTGTTGTTTAGTGTTTGCACAATCTTGAGTAGAGCAATTGCGAATATTGGTTTTTAAAACAAGACCAACTTCTTCATTATGAAATTCATCAATAAACCAATAAACAGTATTTGGAATATTTTTTCTCGGTCCCATTTGTGCTACAGCAAGAAAATTAAAATCATATTCTAATTTAATGTCTAATTTTTCTTTTTGAAGACTTCTCACGGGATAATTTACAACTTCAATTGGCGTTTGATTTCGAAACTCAACCTCTTCGCCCGTTTGTTCAATTTGACCTTGGTAAACTGTATTGTTGAAAACATTTTTGGAATGATTTGAAACAACAATTATTTTATCCATCAAACGAGATTTTTCAATCCAATGAGGTGCGACCTTAGTTGTTTCTATTCCAGCGGTATATCCGATATTTATTGGAGCAATTTTTTCCCACTCATTAGGTATTGTTACTTGCAAAGAAATATCAATTGGTAGCTGCTGTTGAATATGAACATGACCTTTTGCTAAAATATGATCGTACCAATCTCTTTCTTCTCCCGACTCAGCAATCCACCCGGTCTGACCCCATGGAATATTTACAAGCAGAATATTAAATCTATTCTCATAAGCTCTTAAAGCACGAAGGGCAAATCGTGTCTGTTCTCCATATCCCGATCGAGACAGCGCTGGTCCTTTAACTAAAATTGTTTTCATGATTATAACTCCGTAAATTCATAAGTTTTGTAATTTTTTCTTGTTTCCCAAGAACCATTTTTTTCTACAACGTCATCCATAACACTAATCCAGTCTTGTCTAAATTGATCAAAACTATAATTATTTTGAACATGTTGGCGACCAGCTTGACCAAGTGCATCACGTTCTTCTGGTGACATTTCCAACATTTTAGTTAAGGCGTCGATAAAATCTTCTTTATTAAGCCTGTCCTCATAAATATATGGCACATCTTGTGAACCTATAATAGCTTTAGAAGAGGGCTCAATGCCAATACCAAACCAATTTTCACCATCGGTAACTTGTTCTTGTAATCCACCTGTCATATTAACTATAATCGGTGTTCCACAAGAAAGAGATTCAAGCGTTGCAAGACCAAAGCCCTCTGCATCAGAAATATTAATTGTGCAGTCTACTGCATTGTATATTAGTGCTAAAGATTCTGCTGGTGTTTTTTGAGTTGATAATAAAACCTGCCCTTGGTCAATACCAAGGTGTTGTATAATTACATTTAAGTTTTGACCATGTACATCAAATGGATCAGTGTGCATAAGCAGTGTTGCTTTATCATGACCAACTCTGTCTAGAAATTCTTTAAACCAATAAATCAACGTGCCGCTTTGTTTACGGCGAGCATTTCTATTATTCCAGAAAAAAACAAACTTGTCCTCTGCAACTGGCATTGATTCTTTTTTAAATTTTTGCACTCTTTCTTTACCAAGTGGGTGAAATATCTCATCGTTAACAGCATGCGGAAGATAACAACTATCAATTTCTGGAGCTACTTCTTTTACAATTTCATGTGTCACTTTTGAAATACAAACAATTTTATCATTTGACGTGTAATATCCCCTGTTAAACATCGGTGCTGGAAAATTATCCCAAACGTGATGATATATCATTGGGATGTGTGTTCTAATTTCGTTGTCTATGTCCCACAGCCAGCCCCAAAAACGAGGATCTGTCATAAACCACAATGCATCAGGCTTATGGTTTCTTAAAATCGAACGAATCATTGTTTGGTTACCATATCCATCAACTGGATATATAATCCAATCATCGCCCCATGGATCAATTTTCATTGGATTGTAGTCGTTATGTTTAATTGCCCCACCCAGACAAACAAATGAATATCTACCCGTATTGAGTAATGTCTCAATAAAATATTTAGTTTGAGTTCCCACCCCCGATGGCGTTAACGGGTGATCCGCCAGCACGAGTATTGTTGTTTTATCGCTCACTTTTTTTCCTTAATTGCAATATTTTGTTTTGTAAAATTCACATCCATATCCTGATGTGCAAGATAATTTATTCTTAACATGAATTCCACTTTTAATTGTTGTAATAGCCTTGTTCATAAGCTCCAGAGCATTTTCCATTCTTTTTGGTCCACTCGTTACCTCAAACAACTCTACTATATCCTTTTTTGATGTTCTTTTCAAAAGACCAAAATGTGTGTGAACCTTTTTAGGATCAACTTTATATTTTTGACAAAAGAAATGTTTATATAAAATAAGTTGATAAACAATCATCTTGTCTGCTTTTTTGCGAGCATTCCAGCCCCAAGAGCAAGTCTTCCAATCAATAATATGATAATTGTCACCTTCTTTAATTATAAGATCGACATATCCTTTAAATAAATAATCCGCACCTTCAATTGGTTCATAAAGTTTTTCTTCCGCTTGAAACACTTCACAATCATCAAAATAATTTTCAAGCGCTGGAAGGATTTTTTCTGATAACTTTTCACCTTGTTGAAACATTGAAACTACAAGTTTTTTATCAAGCTCTTCTGTTTTAAGTTTCTTAAGCTCTTCTCTAAATTTATTGACAAACGCTTCGTTTACTGGGTGGTTCAACTCATCCGTAACTAACTCTTCACAAACAGAATGCAAAGCCGTTCCAAATGCAGTATATTCATTACCCTCAAATACTTTTATCTTATCAATATTGACAAGCTTGTGATAGTAAGGACAATGACACCAATTTTTTAGTTCCGAGTAGGATATATGTGGCATTTATTTCTCGCTAGAGGTTTTTCTTTTTCTTGCTACTTTTTGATTTGCATATTTAAAAACCCAAGTAGCGGTTAAGCCTCGTGGGTGTTTATTATCAATCGAATGTGTTTCTATCACTTTTAAGTTTTTATAACCTTTGTGTTCCAAATACAATGCAATATCTTGTGAACCAAGCTTAACATGTTCCGAGTCCTCTGAAAGTTCTCGGGCATATGTAATCTCTTTTTTTAAAGGGACGCACAATGTTATAGAAAGTTTTCCTTTTTTGTCGTCATCTATTTTGCTATATTTTTCGATATATTTATTAATATTCATTTGCTAACTCATCTAAATAATCAATTTTTCTTACTAAAACCGGACACATTTTACTTAATTGCTTGCCCTCTCGCATATAGTATCTTTCAAATCCGGTGGCAAAATATTCACTCAATGATGTGACGGAATAAGCGCCAGGAAAAAGTCCGATAACAAGATTGTTTAATAATGGATATCCAATTTCTTGAAAAAGAAACATGTCAAACTCATAATTGTAACCTATTTGTAAGAACTCTTTTAGTTTAACATTAAATCCTTTACTTTTCAACAAATTAAATAATGTTTTTCTTTTTCCAAGAAATTCAACCATTAATTTTTCATCGCCGTATATTAGATCATGATTGTGTTCTTCAACCGCATGTGAAATTTCATGAATGATATCATCATACATATCTTCTTCATCTGATTGAAAATTTGATATATACAAAACATTATCCTTATACATCGCATTTAATTCACGATTAATCATTTCGGGATATGTTCCAATTTTAACAGCGTGTACATATCTAAAATAAGCAGATGGCAGCATATTTTCTATTTTAGCGAGAACTGCGCTTAAATTAATGTGTTCTGGCAACGGATCATCTGACCATACTGGTATTTCTTTGTTTAAATAATATATACCAGATCTGGATATACTTTCTTTGATATATGATATCAAATTGTCAGATGTTTTGTTGCTCATATTCTTGTTCTTTTGCTATTTCTTTTCCAACCTCGACATCATTAAGGGCTTGGTGGTAACCACGAACCCAATTTTCCTCTGCAATTGCCATTAAAAATTCTGGAAATTCTATTGCAATTGTTTCCACAATCATTTCAACAGTTACTTCGCCATTTTCTGGGTTGTGTTTTTCTCCTACATAGTTTACCAACCAATTTTTCATTTCAGTTTCAGTGTTCACGACTTCTTTCAAAGTCTCTGTTTCTTCGTAATTCATATTTTCCTTTTTATAGTATCGCTGCTGCGATTGTTGCTACTTTGCTGCGTTCTCCCTTTTTGAGAGTTATATGACCAGAAATTTCTTGATCCTTCATTTTTTCAACAACGTAAGACAACCCATTAGTGGTTGCATCAACATATACATTATCAATTTGTTCAATGTCGCCCGTGAAGACAATTTTTGTATTCTCACCGACACGAGTGATAATTGTTTTTATTTCATGAGCGCTTAAATTTTGACACTCATCTATAATTATGAACGCATTTGAAATTGAACGTCCACGAATATAAGTTAGTGCTTCAATTTCTATCGTTCCATTCTCAATATACATTTCAAGTGTTGCTCGATCATCACCCATTAAAAATTGCAAGTTATCTTGTACAGGCATCAACCACGGTATCATTTTATCGTTAATATCACCTGGGAGGAAACCAATATCTTTTCCCATAGGTTGCACAGGTCGAGATACAATTAGTCTTTTATATTGAGAATCCTTCCCTATTACCTGTTCCAAGCCCGATGCAAGGCTTATAAGACTCTTTCCGCTTCCTGCCTTACCAATAATACTAACAAGTGGTATATTTGGATTCATAAGCATATCAAAACCAAATGCTTGTTCCTTATTGCGAGCTTTAACTCCCCAAATTCCATTTTTATATTTAACAACCTCTCGAATAGGGAAATCATACCATTTAAAAAACGCCAGTGCGGTTTTTTTTGGATCTGTTTCTGAAGCAAGCATGATAAACTGATTTTTATGCAAAGATACCCCTTCAGTTAATGTATCATCGATATAAACTGGTTGTTTTTCATAGAAATTCTCGACAATATTGTCTGGTACAACGATTTCAATAAAACCATCATATAGTTTTTCCGCTGTTGTAACGACCTGATCCGACTCATAACCCTCACACTTCAATCCCAAAGAATCACAAATAACTCTTAATTGTATATCTCGTGTTACAAGTACCACCTCCTCTTGTGAAGCAGCCCTTTCAGTTAGAGCGGTTGCAATTATGATATGGTCTGCATTCTTTTTGTCAAGCTCGGCAGGAATAAAATCAGAGTCATAACCCTTAGAATATACCATCCCCTTGTTCTCGCCCAAGGTGACGCCTTCATGAAGGGTTCCTTTTTCTCTTATCTTGTCTAAAAAACGAACAATGTTTCTTGCATTGGAGCCAACAGAATCTTGTCGTTTTTTATGCTTGTCTATTTCCTCTAACACTTTTAGAGGTATTATAATATCGTGGGAACCAAATTTTATAATTGAGTTGTGATCAGTTAAAAAAACACTTGTATCAATTACATATTTACGCTTCGACATTAAGAATCCTTAACAAAATAAATAGTGCCATAATATTAAATTGGCTGGGGTGGCTGGACTCGAACCAGCAATCTCCTGATTAACAGTCAGGCGTTGATACCTGGACAACCTCACCCCATTATAGCACATCATCAAGACATCGATTAAAAAGTTTAACACTTTTTGATCCATTAATCTTTTTTGATTCTGATACAAGAGTTATCTTATCAATTCCGAGATCTCTTTTCATCATTTTTGCAATTCTTTGTTTGCCGTCAGACGCTCTCTTGATAATTTCCTCAAGTGTTTTTTGATTACTAAAAGCTACAACAGAGTCTTGAAATATTCTTGTTAATTGAGCGTGAGCACCTATATTACTAAAACCTATTCTCTCTGCACGCATAACTCGTTCTTTGTCATATTTGACAAAAGTTATAGCTTCTTCTATTGTAGGCAAAAGATTTTTATACGCTAAAGATATTAATTCTTTATTTTCCTGAACAAAAGGGGTGCTATTTTTATGAAATCCCTGTATGCCGTCCCCTCTTTTTCGAAATTTTGGAGAATGCTCGTTTAAAATTTCATCATAATTTTCAACTTGTCCAAATGGATATTCAAGCAATTGTCTTGCGACATCAGTTGCTACATCACGAAAGTATCTACCCTCATGTAATCCAACACCAAATGTAATATCTCTGCCCTCACACCACTCTAGCAAAGAACGAATAAGTGCGTCCTTTTTCCTCTCTGGAATGAAGCCGGTTCTTTGGTTGTTAATTTCTCTTCGAAGAGACTTTAGCCAATCAGTGTTATATTTTTCTAGCCAGCGAGTTGATACAATTTCATTTATAACATCAATGAAATCATCATCATTAACTCTGTCGAGAACTTGATTAGGAGAGATATATTCTTCCTTGTCCTCGTATGTAAATTGTTTTCGGGAACCATGATACTTTTTCATAATATCTTAATTAGTTTTTCGTTCCCAGAATCCCTCATAAAAATAGTGCAGCGTTGTCATTATTACTGTTAATATAATGGTTAGTTCAATAGATTTCTTAATTTCACCAAGATAAATATAACTAACTATTGTCGCAACGATCGTTGAAATGATTCTCCAAACAACAACTTTTTTTATTTTATCATTCATAAAATGGAGCCACCTGTCAGATTTGAACTGACGACCTGATGCTTACAAGGCAACTGCTCTACCACTGAGCTAAGGTGGCTAATATTACCACTTGTCTTCTTGCCCCAACCAGTCTTTAAACTGCTCTTTACCCCCACGCACTTCCCAGTCTGAGTCAATCGCTAATTTTGAACTAATTCCTCCACGGGGATTAAACTCCATAACAACTCTTAAGCGTGCTGGATTATATACTTCCATTAGGTCATCATATACCACATTAATTAACCTTTCGTATGAAAGAAGCTTCATTCTAAATTGGTAAAAATATTCTTTTAATGTTTTAAGTTCAATTACTTTTTCTTTTGGGTAAAATGTAATATATACCGTGGCATAATCTGGTTGCTTACGCACACCCAAAAAAGTAATTTCAGGATTTTTAATTTTAATTTCATATCCCTTATCAGATGGATTTGGGATGGATTTTAAAATTGTGTTGTCACTCCACTTTTTCATTTTACCCACACTTGTTTATTAAAAATAAGGTTATTGCCATGCTCAATGTTACCACACTAAAACTTAATAAGGCTATTTTTATTGCTATTTCTTTTTTCATAATAATATGGCACACTCGATAGGACTCGAACCTATGACCCACAGCTTAGAAGGCTGTTGCTCTATCCAACTGAGCTACGAGTGCAAAATAACTGCCCCGGTTAAGGGGCAGTCTTTTTTACTGCGTGTTTTTGGTTTGTTGAACATGAAGTCTAACATCTTGTGCTGTTGATTTAACAGCTTGCATAGCTTTACGCACACGAGTTCCTGCGGCAGAATTGCCATCATCATAGAACTTGCTATAGTCGCTTCTAACTCCTTCGAGAATGGTAATTAACTCATCAAGAGTGGTTGGTGTATTGCTCATTTTTTTCTCCTATTTATATGGTGCGCCTAGCGGGAATTGAACCCGCGACATTTGCTTTATAAGAACAACGCTCTAACCCCTGAGCTATAGGCGCATATGTGCTGGGGTTAATTAATGGCGTCTGACATATGTCATTTATGCTCTGTAAGCTATCTCCTAATCAATCAAATCTACCTTGCTAATATCAAGGCTATAAATTTTTTCAAACTCCCTACCATCGGAAGGGATACGAATAGTATAACATCTTTGGTTAAAATGTTTAAGATTCCAAGCAGAAATAATTATTCCCACTTTTTCAACACCATCATCTACAAATTTGCATTGTTTGCCGATGTTTTCCTGCCAAGGTGCTGGACCTAATAACCAACTACTATTTTGTCTCAGTCTAATACTCACTATTCATTGCCTCTAAATGGTAGGAGAAGCGGGAATCGAACCCGCATGCTCGTATCGAGCGAGAGATTTTAAGTCTCTTGTGTCTACCTATTCCACCATTCTCCCATATTATAAATGTTAAGCCCTGCTCACATATTTTAAATCTTTACGAAAGAAGAAGGCACATCCATAATGCCCATCTCTTCCTCTTGGGGCGTTCGATTTCATCCACTTAATAAAATATCTTTTATCTCCCCAGCGATCATCCACTTTCACAATAATACCACGGAGTGGAACAAAATCATTATGCCAACGCTGA
>MDTA01047507.1_pt1 | contig 10816 bp, 9 predicted proteins | sample 811151 | NCBI WGS metagenome assembly MDTA01 (sample SAMN05326648, study PRJNA326480) | marine metagenome | isolation source: seawater | place: Indian Ocean: South | collected 2010 | reverse complement strand
CATACTATTATGAGTAAGTTTATTGCGGGACCATTATTATCTAAGATTAATTCACCTTCTGATTTAAGAAAGTTGAACAAGAAAGACTTGCCTCAAGTTTCTGAAGAGTTAAGACAATATATTATTGACGTAGTCTCCGAAAAAGGGGGGCATTTTGGAGCTAGTTTAGGAGTTGTGGAGTTAACAGTTGCACTACATCACACTTTTAATACTCCTGAAGACCAATTAGTATGGGACGTTGGTCATCAAGCTTATGGGCATAAGATTTTAACTGGAAGAAGAGATGTATTTCATACAAACAGAATATACAAAGGAATCAGTGGTTTCCCTAAACGATCAGAGAGTGTATATGATACATTTGGAGTGGGGCATTCATCAACTTCAATTTCGGCTGCCTTAGGAATGTCATTAGCCTCTGAGTTGAAAAAGGACAAAAACAAACAACATATCGCAGTTATTGGAGATGGATCTATGACAGGAGGAATTGCTTTTGAAGGTTTAAATCATGCGGGGACAGAGGGAACTAATCTTTTAATCATATTAAATGATAATTGCATGTCTATTGACCCTGCTGTAGGGGCATTGAAGGAGTATCTTACAGATATTGCAACTTCAAAAACTTATAATAAAGCTAAGAATAAGATTTGGAAGATATTAGGAAAATTAAGTAGGTTTGGGCCTAATGCTCAAAAGGTAGTTCAAAAGGTAGAGGGAGCAGTTAAATCCTCTTTATTGGGAGAGAGCAATTATTTTGAGTCCTTAAATTTCAGATATTTTGGACCTATTGATGGTCATGATGTAAAGCATTTATCAGAAGTTCTTTCTGATTTAAAGAATATTCCAGGACCAAAGATATTGCATTGTATTACAGAAAAAGGAAAGGGATATAAACCAGCTGAAGAGGGTGATTCAACAAAGTGGCATGCTCCAGGTTTATTTAATAAAGAAACCGGAGAAATAATCTCTAATCCTTCTAAAAAATCCCCACCAAAATACCAGGATGTTTTTGGAGAAACTATTATTGAACTAGCTGAACAAAATGAAAATATTGTAGGAGTAACTCCAGCAATGTTAACAGGATCTTCTTTAAATAAAATGTTGGATATAATGCCAGAAAGGGTATTTGATGTTGGTATTGCAGAACAACATGCTGTTACTTTTTCTGCTGGATTAGCAACTCAAGGAATGACACCATTTTGTAATATTTATTCTACCTTTATGCAAAGAGCTTACGACCAAGTAATTCATGACGTTGCATTACAGAATTTAGATGTGATATTTTGTTTGGATAGAGCGGGTTTTGTTGGGGCGGATGGAGCAACTCACCATGGTGTTTATGATATATCTTACTTTAGATGTATACCTAACATGGTTGTTTCTGCACCTATGAATGAACAAGAGTTAAGAAATTTAATGTATACAGCTCAACTTCCTAATAAAGGTCCATTTTCGATTAGATATCCAAGAGGTAAGGGGGTAATGTTAGATTGGAAAACTCATTTTGAGGAGATTGAAGTAGGAAAAGGAAGAAAAATAAAAGATGGAGAGCAAATTGCAATTTTAACCATAGGTAATACAGGAAATTTTGTTGTAGAAGCTGATGTTGACTTTGTAAAGGAAGGTTTTGATATAGCTCATTATGATATGAGATTTGTAAAACCATTAGATGCCGCCTTATTACACGAAATATTTCAAAATTTTGATAAGATTATAACTGTTGAAGATGGTTGCTTGCAGGGAGGTTTTGGGTCTGCTATTATAGAATTCATGACCGATAATAATTATAAATCTGATGTACTACGATTAGGAATACCAGATCAATTCATAAACCATGGTACACAGCAAGAATTATATTCAGAGTGTTATTTTGATGTAAAGGCAATTAAAGAATCTGTATATAAACTTTTAATCAGAAAAGCACAAGTTATTTAAAGAAAAATTCCTGTTTTCTTGAGTTATTTAACTAATAATGTTTATTTTAAATTAAAATCTTCCATAAACTTTGTTGTGTAATTTCCTTTTCGAAAATCTTCATTTTTCATTAATTGCTGATGAAACGGAATAGTTGTTTTAATTCCTTCAATAATAAATTCATCTAAAGCTCTTTCCATTTTTTGTATTGCTTCTTCTCTTGTTTGGGCAACCGTAATTAGTTTTGCAATCATAGAGTCATAAAATGGAGGTATCATATAGTTCGCGTATACATGAGTATCAATTCTTACACCATGTCCTCCAGGGGAATGAAATGAGGTAATCATACCAGGAGATGGTCTAAAGTCGTTATACGGATCCTCAGCATTAATTCTACATTCGATAGCATGTAATTGAGGCATGTAATTCTTCCCTGAAATTTCAACTCCTGCGGCAACTTTGATTTGCTCCCTAATCAAATCATAATCAACAACTTCTTCTGTCACGGGGTGCTCTACCTGAATTCTAGTGTTCATTTCCATAAAATAGAAATTTCTATGCTTATCTACTAAAAATTCAACAGTGCCAACTCCTTCATATTTTACAGCCTCTGCTGCTTTAATCGCAGCTTCTCCCATATCTTTCCTCAATTTATTGGTCATAAAAGGAGAAGGTGTTTCCTCTACTAATTTTTGGTGTCGTCTCTGTATAGAACAATCTCTCTCAGATAAATGAGCAGCTTTTCCTCTATGGTCCCCAATAATTTGGATTTCAATATGTCTAGGATCTTCAATAAATTTCTCCATGTACATGCCATCATTTCCAAATGCTGCTTTAGCTTCTTGTTTTGCGCTGTCCCAAGCATCCTTTAAATCACCTTCTTTCCAAACTAACCTCATTCCTTTTCCACCACCACCCGCAGTCGCTTTTAGCATCACGGGGTAGCCAACAGTATTTGAGGCTAATTTTTTACAATCTTCAAAATCTTTAATGATCCCATCAGATCCAGGAATAGTAGGAACACCAGCTTTTTTCATTGTTTCTTTTGCAGCAGCTTTATCTCCCATTCCATCAATCATTTCTGGAGAAGCACCTATAAATTTTATACCGTTCTCACCACAAATCTTTGAGAAGTTTGAATTTTCTGAAAGGAAACCATAGCCTGGATGTATAGCGTCTGAATTTGTTATTTCTGCAGCGGCAATAATATTTGGTATTTTTAAATAAGATTCCGAGCTAGCGGCCGGCCCAATACAAACCGCTTCATCTGCAAATCTCACATGTAAACTTTCAGCATCCGCTTTAGAATATACAGCTACTGTCTGAATGCCCATTTCTTTACAAGTACGAATTATTCTTAAAGCGATCTCCCCTCTATTTGCAATTAATATTTTCTTAAACATATCTTGTGTTTTTAAGAAGGATCAACTAAAAATAGTGGTTGATCAAACTCAATAGGAGTAGCATCGTCCACTAAAACCTTTACGATAGTTCCGGAAACTTCTGATTCAATTTCATTAAAAAGCTTCATAGCTTCAATAATACAAATAGTATCCCCTTCTTTTATTGTGTCTCCAACATTTACAAATGCTGGTTTTTCAGGATCAGAACTTCTGTAAAATGTTCCAATCATTGAAGATTTAATTGTTATGTAATTTGAATTATTTTCTTGAGAATCTGTAGTTTTTGTTGGAGATGATTCAGTTGGATTTTCTACAGTAACAACAGTAGGCGGAGCGGCAATTGGAGCGGCAACCGGAGCTACTACCTGTGGTGTCGCTGTGTGTTGTATTATAGCATTAGGAATGTCTACCTCTCCTCTTCTTTTCTTTGCAGGAGACTTAATTGAAATTTTAACTCCTTCAAACTCTAAATCTACTTCTGTAGCTCCAGATTTAGCTACAAACTTTATAAGTTCTTGTATTTCTTCTAATTTCATCTTTTTACTCATTTTAATATGATTTATTAAATATTTTGTATACAAAAATAGTATTATTTATTTGAATCGTATGCCCATTTCAGATATATAGATCCCCATGTAAATCCTCCTCCAAAAGCAGCAAGTATAATATTGTCTCCTTTCTTTAATTGATTTTCCCATTCCCATAAACACAATGGAATGGTTCCATTTGTTGTGTTTCCATATTTTTCAATATTTAACATTACTTTGTTGTCTCCAACACCCATTCTTCTTGCTGTTGCATCAATAATTCTTTTATTCGCTTGATGAGGAACTAACCACGCAACATCATCCGCATCTAATTTGTTTCTTTTCATAATTTCTTCTGAAACATCTGCCATGTTCTTTACAGCCGCTTTGAATACTGGCTGTCCGTCTTGAAACACAAAATGTTCACGATTATCAATTGTTTGATAAGATGCGGGTTTTACAGAACCACCCGCTTTCAAATGTAAAAACTCTCCTCCAGAACCATCACTTCTCAATATGGAATCCTGAACTCCATATCCTTCTTTAGAGGGCTCCATTAGTACCGCTCCCGCTCCATCTCCGAAGATAATGCAAGTGGTTCTATCAGTATAATCTACAATAGATGACATTTTATCGGTTCCAACTACAATTATTTTTTTATAAGATCCTGTTTCAATAAATTTAGAAGCGGTTGAAACTGAATATAAAAATCCTGAACACGCAGCCATGATATCATAAGCAAATGCATTAACAGCTCCTACCTTGTCTGCCATTAAACATGCGGTAGAAGGAAAAATCATATCAGGCGTTGCTGTAGCACATAAAATTAAATCAATTTCTTCTGCTTTTGTATTTGTTTTTTTGAGCAATCCTTTAATCGCTTCTGCCCCCATGTCAGATGATCCTAAACCTTCTCCCTTTAAGATTCTTCTTTCCTTTATTCCAGTTCTTGTTGTTATCCACTCATCATTTGTTTCTACTAAAGTTTCTAACTCTTTATTTGTTAAAATATATTCAGGAACATATCCCTGAATACCAGTTATCGCAGCGGTAATTTTACTCATTATTTTATTGTTTCTTTAATTTTATTAGCCAAATCTGCTTCAACAACATCCTTGGTCAAAGTAATCATATTTTTGATGGCAATTTCATTTGAGATTCCGTGCCCAATAATTACTGTTTTATTTAGCCCTAAAATAGGGGTCCCTCCATAGTTTTCGTAATTAAACCTCTTGAAATAATCGTCTTCACCCCCTCTTTTCTTTATGAGAGTATAAAATGCTTCCATTTCTTTTAACACAATATTTCCAGTAAAACCATCACAAACAATAACATCTGAGTAATCAGAAAACAGGTCTCTACTTTCTATATTTCCTATAAAATTATAATCATTTGTACCCTCCATAATTGGATAAGTAGCTTGTGTTAACATATTTCCCTTTGTTTTCTCTTCCCCTAGGTTTAAAAGCCCAACCTTAGGATTAGAAATTCCACAAACATGCTTTGCAAATAAAGATCCTAAAACACCAAACTGATATAATACATCTGGTTTACAATCTGCATTTGCTCCAACATCGAGAAGAATACCGACCTTACCATTTTCTTTGGGAATAATAGTAGAAATACAAGGCCTTAAAACTCCACTTATTGCTTTGACAGAGAAAAACCCTCCAGCGAGCATAGCCCCTGTATTACCTGCAGATGCAAATCCATCTATTTTTCCGATAGATAAATAATGAAACCCTACAGAAATACTCGAGTTAGACTTTTGTTTTAATGCTTTTACAGCGTGTTCTCCCATGTCAATTACATCTGTGCAATCAACAATATCAAAAATATTTTCCGAAAAATTATGAGATTTTAATTCAGTAAGAATTTTATTTTTATTTCCAAATAAAACTATTTTAGTTCCCTCAGGTAATTCTTTCTGTGCTAATATTGCCCCATGCACAGTTTTTTGAGGAGCAAAATCTCCCCCCATGATATCTATTCCGATTCTCATATAAAATTTATAGTTGTAAACTATAAAATAAGTTATGAGTCAGAAAATAATTTTCCCTTATAGTAAATTTTCCCTTCGTGTTCATAGGCTCTATGATACAAGTGTGACTCCCCTGTTTCCTTACACACTTTAATTGTTTGTTCTGATGCCTTATAATGTGTTCTTCTTTTGTCTCTTCTTGTTTTTGAGATTTTTCGTTTTGGATGCGCCATTTTGTTTTATATTAAATCTTTTATTTTATTTAAATCGTCCCATCTAGGGTCATTTATTTCTTCTCTCTCGGCATATTTATCTAATAACACCATCATTTCTTTGTCGCAAATGTCATTTCCTACTCCACTATGCTCTATTTTAGAAGGGATAGATAAAATAACCGCCTCGTAAATTAATTGTGAAATATCTAGGTAACTTTGGTTGGGTTGTATATAGATTATTTCATCTGTATCTTCCATTTCACTTTCGGTTTCTTGTAAAAAAACATCTATTGAATTTATAATCGATAGTTTTATACCTCCCGCACACAAATCACAATTAAAATTTAAGATATTCCCTTCAATATTTAAAGATAACTTTAGCTTATTTCCATCTTTAAATAAATTACAATTAACTTTAATTTCTGAATCTGTTACCTCAGGTTTGACAAATGATTCAAAGAACTTTCCATTAATGTTGAAAAAATACTCATGATTACCATCTTTAATACCTGAAATTCTGATATTATAATTGAGCATCTATTCAATTTTTATAGTTCGCAAATATACTATTTTTTAACAAATGATGCTATAAATTCTAATCTTCTGATTTTTTGGGGTTTAAAGAGTTTTCTTTTAATGAAAAATAAGCCCTTCTTTTTTTAAGAATATCACAAGCTATAAATACAGACTCTCGAAAAGATTGTTCATTAGCAATATTTTTACCCGCAATATCATAGGCAGTACCATGAACTGGAGAAGTTCTTACAATATTTAGTCCAGAAGTGTAATTTACGCCTTGAGAAAAGGAAAGTGTTTTAAAGGGAATTAGTCCTTGATCATGATACATTGATAAAATTGCATCAAATCGATTTAAATTACTTGGAATAAAGAAACTGTCTGCGGGGTATGGGCCAAAAGATAGAATATTATTAACTTCTTTTGATTTTTGTATTGCGGGAATAATTATTTTTTCCTCTTCTAATCCTAGCATTCCATCTTCCCCAGCATGAGGATTTAGCCCAATAACCGCAATCTTAGGTCTTCGAATTCCAAAGTCCTGTATAAGAGTAGTATTTATACTTTTTAATTTTTCTGTAATCTTTTCTATTGTAAGTAACTTTGGAACTTCAGATAGTGGCACATGAGAGGTTACAAATGCTATTTTCATATTATCACTTATCATCATCATAACTGCTTTTCCATTAAAATTTTGATCTAAGTATTCAGTATGACCGATAAAATCTTTTTGTATTTTTTGTATTGATGATTTGTTAATAGGAGAGGTAATTAATACATCTATATCATTGTTTTTTAATGATTCTTTCGCTTTTTCTAAGGAAATAAAGGCATATTTAGCAGATGCCTCTGTAGATTCTCCTAATTTTATTTCAACATCTTCATTCCAACAATTTAGAAGATTTGCTTGCTTCTCATTAACATCTTTAAATCTATCAATTATATTGAAGCTGAAATTTTTAATTTCATTTACCTTCCTGTGATAAGAAGCCACTTTTCCAGAACCAAAAACTATAGGGGTACAAAACTCCAACATTCTTTTGTCTATAAAAGTTTTACAGATTACCTCCATACCAACTCCATTAATATCTCCAATAGAAATACCAACTCTTAATTTTTTTCTAAATTTTTCCATTCGAGTATCTTTTTTTAACAAAATTGTACACTAATCTCACCCCCATTCCTGTAGCTCCTTTTCCCCTATATCCGTATTTTACCTTTGAATAAACACCTGGCATGTCAATATGAATCCAAGGGTAGTCTGTAAAATGAGACAAAAATTTTCCAGCAGTAATCGCTCCTCCGTAAGGACCTCCTAGGTTTTTAATATCCGCAATGTCTGATTTTATTAAATCATCATAATCTGACCAGAAAGGAAATTCTGCTAATCTTTCGTGCATTTCTTGGCCAGATTTTTTGAGTTCGGCGTGATCTTTTTCAGAATCTTTATGCATACTCACTAATCCGTAATGACCAATAGCAGCTACTGCTGCCCCAGTCAGAGTAGCAAAATCAATAACTAATTCAGGGTTATATTTTTTAGCATAAGATAGAGCATCTGCAAGTATCATTCTGCCTTCAGCATCTGTATTCAAAACTTCTACTTTTGTTCCATCATACATTGTAATGACATCACCAGGAGCGTAGGCATTTCCTGATGGCCTATTGTCTGTTGCGGGGACTAAAGCCACTATATGTACAGGAAGTTTGTTTGATGCAATCGCATTAATTGCTCCAATTACAGTTCCAGCTCCACCCATATCTATTTTCATTAAGTCCATAGAGTTTGCAGTAGGTTTTAAACTTAATCCTCCCGTATCGTATACAACTCCTTTTCCTACTAATACAATAGGTTGTTTATTTTTTGCATTTTTTGGACTCCATTCCATAATAGTAAATGTTGGCTCGTCTAAACTTCCTTTGTTTACAGCTAATAACCCTCCCATTTTTAGACCTTCAATCTTCTTTTTATTAAAAACCGTTACTTTAATACCATTTTCTTTTCCAGATATTTTAGCTTGGTTTGCAAGATCAATAGCAGTTAGATGAGAGAATGGTTGATTAATTAAATCTCTGGTAAAATAAACAGAATCTATTATGTTTTGTAATTCAGAAATCTCACCATCAGAAACATTTATAAGAAAAATTTCTTTTAAGTTATTTGGTTTGGGATCAGACTTATGTTGAGTAAATGTATAGTTTGATAGAGATAACCCCTCTGCAATTAGTAAAATATCTTTAGATTTTTTGTTTGTAGCTGAGATTACCACTGATTTCTCTGCTCCAAAAGTCGTATGTAACTTATCTCCAATTAATCTTATAGTTTCATTTCGTTGATTTTTATTTTTCTGTGTTTTAGGGAAAATTAAAGATACAAATCTGTCGTATTGATTGATAGTTATAATTTCCTTTTCATTTTTCAACTCTTTTTTTATATGTTTTATCTCTTTATCAGAAAAATTTAATTCTGAGAAATTTTGTTTTTTATTTGTTAATAATATCAGATTATCTTTTTCAGAAAATGATTTTTTCTTTTTGAGGATTGTTGTCATATATTTAGTACTTTTGGGGACTACAAAATTAATTAAATTTATGAATAAGCAAGAGCTTATACAAAGAGCCTTAAATAAAGACTTTTTGTCTGCAGAGGAGGGACAGTTTCTATATGAAAATCTAGCAACTACAGAGTTAATGTGGATAGCACATGAGTTACGTCAGAAAGCGGTTCCAGGAAAAATTGTTACATGGCAAATAGATAGAAATGTTAATACCACTAATGCATGCGTTGCAAATTGTAAATTTTGTAATTTTTTCAGGCCACCAAAACATCCTGAAGTGTATATAACCTCTATTAAGCAGTATAAGAAAAAAATAGATGAAACCGTTAAGTTTGGAGGAGATCAGATATTAATTCAAGGCGGGCACCACCCTGAATTAGGATTAGAATATTATTGTAATTTATTTAAAGAGTTAAAAGTGCTTTATCCAAATGTAAAGCTACATGCCTTAGGCCCTCCTGAAATAGCTCATATTTGTAAGATTGATAATATTACATACAAACAGGCGTTAACAGCTTTAAAAGAGTCAGGAATGGATAGTTTACCTGGGGCAGGAGCTGAAATTTTGAACGATAGAGTAAGAAGGATAATTAGTACTGGTAAGTGTTCTGGGCAAGTTTGGTTAGATATTATGAGAGAAGCTCATAAGTTAGGAATCACTACTTCGGCAACTATGATGTTTGGACATGTGGAAACAATAGAGGAGAGGTTTGAACATTTAGTTTTGATTAGAAAAGTACAGTCTGAAAAGCCAAAAGGAACTAAAGGTTTTAATGCTTTTATACCTTGGCCATACATGGATGATGGAACTTTGTTACAGCGAGTAAAAGGAGTAAACAATTCTGTTTCTGATGATGAATATATCAGAACTCTAGCAATTAGCAGAATTATGCTTCCTAATATTAACAACATTCAAGCTTCTTGGCTTACGGTTGGACCTAAAACTGCACAGATATGTTTACATGGCGGTGCTAATGATATGGGGTCTATTATGTTAGAAGAGAATGTAGTTTCTGTTGCAGGAGCTCCACACCGTTTTACTTCTAATGATATACAAGAGTGTATTAGAGAAGCGGGATTTGAGCCTCAGCTCAGAAATCAGGAATATGATTTTAGAGAATTACCAGAAACTTTAGAACAACAAGTAATAGATTATTAAAATGTTTACAGGAATTATTGAGAATGTTGCTAGAGTGGTTTCCTTAAAAAAGGAGGGAGAAAACTTACATATTAGTTGTTCTAGCATATTAGCAAGAGAGTTTAAAATTGACCAAAGTGTTTCTCATAATGGAGTGTGTTTAACAGTGATAGAAGTAAATAATGAAGAGTACACAGTAACCGCAGTAAAGGAAACTTTAAGATTAAGTAACTTGTCGCAATTGAAAGTAGGAGATGAGATAAATATTGAAAGGTGTATGCAGCTTGGAGGCAGATTAGATGGTCATATAGTTCAGGGACATGTCGATATTACAGCAAGTTGTACTGATATTCAAGATGAAGGGGGATCTTGGAAATTTGCATTTAAGCATAAAGAATCAGAACATTTTACTGTAGAAAAAGGATCCATTTGTGTAAATGGAGTTAGTTTAACGGTATGTAATTCTAAGGAAGATAGATTTTCAGTAGCAATTATTCCTTATACTTTTGAAAACACGAATTTTAAAAATTTAAAAATTGGAGATAATGTAAATATTGAGTTTGATAT
>MDTA01124251.1_pt1 | contig 10817 bp, 6 predicted proteins | sample 811151 | NCBI WGS metagenome assembly MDTA01 (sample SAMN05326648, study PRJNA326480) | marine metagenome | isolation source: seawater | place: Indian Ocean: South | collected 2010 | reverse complement strand
ATTTTTTTTGAAAGTGAATCAATACTATAATTTAACTGAACCACATTTTGCATCCTGTAAGTATTGTTGTATTTCTCGTTTTCAAAATCAACTTGATTGAAATTACTCAAATCGATATTCATAACATACTTTTCAAATGATACATAAGAGTGTGGTTTTGTTTGCTTTTCATTATTTATTGCTTGTATTTCTTCAAATCTTTTGCCATCTCGAAGAATTAATTGTAAAATATCTTTATTATTTGTACTAACAAGTTCACCCTCAGTGGCTTTAATTACTAGGAAATTCATATTTTCTTTATTCTGCTTATGAATAATGACATCCTCAAGTAAATTATTATCTGGTCCATATTTATTTTTAACTTTTATATTTAATTCATTTAATTCATTAAAAATACCCTCGGTTATAGCAAGTGCTGGTTTTAATTTTGCTAAATTTTTTCGAAGGTTATAGGACTTAAATTCTGCGTATGGAATTAAAGTATTAGCTACATGAAACATACTAAAACACAAGATAAAATTAAAAATTACTAAACTTCTCATGGATTTAAAAAGCGAAACGCCAGATGACTTTATTGCAGCCATTTCATAATTTTCAGCCAAATTACCATATGTCATTATTGAGGCTAATAAAACGGTCAAAGGAATTACAAGTGGAAGTAATTTAGGAGAGTAGTATAAAAGAAATTTTAAGATGATATCAAAATCCACTTCTTTTCCAGCTAAGTCATCTATAAAAACCCAAATAATTTGTATTATAAAAATTGACATTAAAATGAAAAAAAAGCTCACGAAAATCTTCACATATGAAACCAATATGAGCTTATCAATAATTTTCATAGTTCTACACTTTCTACATAATAATCTCTATAATTATTTTTATTAAACGTAAAATTTTCGTGACCAAATTCTGGATTAAATGAAATAGAATTAATTTTTACAATTATATTACTTGAACTACTGACTTCGGAGATTTCAATAATTTCTTTTTTTTGGTTGTCTATGGTCAATAAAAACTCACTTTCTTTATTACTATTCTCAGTTGGAACAAGTCTAATTATACTGTTGTTAGTGTTTTTTTTTCTAATTAGATTTTTATAATAATAACCACTTTTAAAAAAATTAAATAAATTACTTGGCTTGAGACTATTATCATCTTCACTAATTTTTGAAATAATAACCTCTTGATTGCTGTCAATAATTGTATAAATATACTTTGAATCACTTAGCTGTTTTATACCCATAAAATCTAAATGAAACTTGTTACCTTTTAGTTTTAATGTACCAGTTTCTTCCGTTTTTTTTTGCTCGATAGTAAAATCTATTTTAATTGTATTCGCAGTATTAATTTTTTTTAATACATCTTCTACTATTTTTTCTGCGGTGGGATCATTTTGAGAAATTAAAAAATTTGAAGAACAAAATAATATTAACAATAAATTTCTCATGATGATTTTCTTTCGTCTTCAAAAAAAGCGTTTAATGATGCAATGTCATTTATTAGTACCTCTCGAGCTCTGCTTCCCTCAAAAGGACCAACTATTCCCGCTGCTTCAAGTTGATCAATAATCCTGCCAGCTCTGTTGTATCCTAATTTCATTTTTCTTTGTAAAAGTGATGCTGAACCTTGTTGAGCTATCACGATTACCTCTGCTGCTTCTTTAAAAAGAACATCTCTTTCTTCAATATTATTGTCCAGAGTAGTAGAGGAGTCATCTCCAATATATTCAGGAAGCTCATGAGCACCAGTGTATCCAGTTTGTGAACCAATAAATTCTGTTATTTTTTGAATTTCAGGCGTATCAACAAAAGCACATTGGATTCTGACCAAATCATTTCCTTGAGTGTATAACATATCTCCTCTTCCGATCAATTGATCTGCTCCGCCACTATCTAAGATTGTTCTCGAATCAATTTTAGATGTAACCCTGAATGCTATTCTAGCAGGGAAGTTAGCTTTTATAATTCCAGTAATAACGTTTACCGAAGGTCTTTGAGTTGCTATAATTAAATGTATACCTACAGCTCTTGCAAGTTGTGCTAATCTTGCAATGGGTGTTTCAACTTCTTTGCCAGCAGTCATGATTAAGTCAGCAAATTCATCAATTATTAAAATGATGTAAGGAAGAAAATTGTTTCCTGAGTCAGGGTTTAGTTTTCTTTCTTTAAATTTAGTATTGTATTCTTTTATGTTTCTGCATAAAGCATTTTTGAGGAGCTCGTATCTGTTATCCATTTCAATACACATTGAATTCAATGTTTTGATTACCTCTTTGTTGTCGGTGATTATTGCTTCATTTGAATCAGGAAGCTTTGCCAGATAATGTCTTTCAATTTTATTAAATAAGGTTAATTCAACTTTCTTTGGATCCACTAGTACAAACTTGACTTCAGAGGGATGTTTTTTATAAATTAAAGATGTTAGTACTGCATTCAGTCCAACTGATTTCCCTTGACCAGTAGCACCTGCCATAAGTAAATGTGGCATTTTTGTTAGATCCATTACATAAGTTTCATTACTGATGGTTTTTCCAATTGCGATGGGCAATTCCATTTCAGCTTCCTGAAAGTTTTTTGCAGAAATCACAGACTTCATGGAAACTAATGAGGGATTTTTATTAGGAACTTCTATCCCGATTGTTCCCTTCCCTGGGATAGGAGCTATGATTCTAATTCCTAGTGCTGAAAGCGATAGTGCAATATCATCTTCTAAATTTTTAATTTTTGAAATTCTAATTCCTGCTTCGGGAATAATTTCGTATAAAGTGACAGTTGGACCAATAGTGGCCTTAATCTGATCTATGCCAATTTTATAATTACCTAAAGTCTCAATAATTTTTTCTTTATTTTCCTCCAGTTCATCTTCATCTATTGTAATTACACCTCCGTTATCGTAGTCTTTTAAGAGTTCAACTGTTGGAGGCTTGAAGTTTTTAAGTTCTAACGTGTGATCATATTCACCAAACTTTTTCACTAAATTTTTTGCTATTATCTCATCATCGAATATTTCTTCTTCAACACTTTCTTTTATTTCCATTTTAATCTCTTCATTGTTATCTCTTTCAGATTTATCTGGTTTGTTTTTTAATGATGAAAAATTTTCAATAGTAGGTTTAATATCCTTATTAATATTTACTCCAATATCTTGTTTATTTTCATTATTGGATTGAATATCAATATTTACGTTTTCAATGTTGTCTTCAAGGGAATTTTCTTTTTTTATTATATCTTTTTTCTTCCTATTTAAGAATAAATATTTTTTTATTTTGACATAAATGTTTTCTGGTTTTAAATTGAAATAGACTACAAATAAATATGAAAATCCAAATGTTAAAAATGAAATAACACCAATTTTTCCAAAAAATGATATTGTGTAGTCAACAACCTCAAAACCAATCGAACCACCAAGTAGCTTATTTTTAAAGTTAAAACTCATAAATACTGAGATCAATATCATTAAATAAATACCCCAAAACCACTTATCAATTAACTTTTTGGAACTAGCTCCAACAAAATATGTAATTCCAGTGATGAAAAATAGAAATGAAAAAATGAATGATGAAATTCCAAACATTTTATAAATCAAAAAATGACTTATCAATGCACCAAATTTTTTTCCAATATTTTCACTTACTGAAGATGAATCAAAAAAATTATTTAATTCAGACTGATCAATTCTCCATGTATCAAAATACGAAAACATTGAAGCAAATAAAATAATGGAAAACAGAACTAGAAATATACCTAGAAGGATTTGCTTTCTTCTGCTAAGTGCAAAAAAATTTGATATACTTTGTTTTAAATTTCTTTTGCTCATTGGAGATCTAAAACAAAAGTAAACATATAATTATTAATTATAGTTAAACGGATTTATTGAGTTGTTTGATTTTAAAATTGATTGCGGCAATAAAAAGAGTTGTGAATGGACTCAGCCAGTTAAATATTGCATAAACAAAATATTCCAATACACCTACACCTAATATACCAGATTGGTAAGCTCCACATGTATTCCATGGGATTAGTACAGATGTGACTGTCCCTGAATCCTCAAGAGTTCTACTTAAATTTTCAGGTGCTAGACCTTTGTCCTCATATGCTTTTGAAAACATTTTTCCAGGGATAACAATGGACAAGTATTGATCAGATGCACTAAGATTGATAGTTAAACAACTCCCTACAGTACTTGCAAAAAGTGAGAAAGTTGACTTTCCTATATTTAGAAGAAAATTACTAATTCTTTTTAGGGCGCCAATTGCTTCCATAATTCCACCAAAAACCATAGCACAAATTACTAACCAAATTGTATTTAACATTCCTTTCATACCACCACTACTAAATAATTCATTTAGGATTTTATTCCCTGATTCAATTTCTGTTTCAACGGTGATAGAGTTTAAAATTACTTTATACACATCACTGATGTTATTATTTCCTCCTGAAATTTGACTTATTGTATCGATTTGAAAAAAAAGTGCAAAAACAGCTCCCAAAACTGTTCCTATGAATAATGCAATTAATGGTGGGGTTTTTTTGAAAATCATAAAAACGACAACAATAGGTACTATAAATAAAAATGGAGAGATGTAAAATGTGTCTTTAATTGAATTCAACATTGATTCGTTTTCTGATGATCCATTAACTTCTGTGAAAAGATTTAATATGGACAAAATTATTAGTGCAACTAATATTGTTGGAACTGTTGTGATAGTTAGGTATCTAATGTGAGTGAATAAATCAGTGTTAGAGACAGCAGGAGCCAAATTAGTTGTGTCACTGAGTGGAGATAGTTTGTCACCAAAGTATGCTCCAGAAATTACAGCTCCAGCAACCATTCCTGATGGAATTCCCAAAGCCTTTCCAATTCCTATAAGTGCTATACCAACAGTTGCTGAAGTTGTCCAACTACTTCCAGTTGAAAGAGAAATTACAGCACATATTACTAAACAAGATGGTAAAAAAACATTGGGGTTTAGCACTTGTAAGCCATAATATATCATTGATGGTATAATTCCGCTGATCAACCATGTTCCAGAAAGCGATCCCACTAAAAGTAAAATTAAAATAGCTCCGGTAATTGATTTTAGATTTGATGAAACATAATTGATCATTTTTTTAAAGCTAATTCCAGATCTAATACCTATAAAAATACCTACTGATGCACCCAAAAGAAGAATAAATTGGTTTGATCCATCCATAGCAGAATCACCAAAAACAAATACGTTGTAAGACAAAAGTAAAATCAAACACAATAGTGGAATCATTGATTCGATCAAACTTATTTTAAGCTCAGATTCTTTCAAAAGGTTATTATAATCTGCTAATATAATATTCTTGTTAAAAAACTACTTAATAATGTAGAATACTATTTATAATTTACGATAAAACATTTGTATTTTTGAAAAAAAAAAGATGACTAAATTTGATGTAGTTGTAATTGGTTCTGGCCCCGGGGGTTATGTTTGTGCAATTAGGTGCTCACAACTAGGTTTTAAAACAGCATTGGTTGAAAAATATAATTCTCTTGGAGGTACTTGTCTTAACGTAGGTTGTATACCTTCTAAATCTCTGCTTGATTCATCTCACCACTATTATGATGCCAAGAATCATTTCCAAACCCACGGGATAAATTTTGATGGAAACCTAAGCATAGACTTTGATCAAATGATCTCAAGAAAAAAAAGTGTTGTTGATCAAACAACTAAAGGAATTGATTTTTTAATGAAAAAAAATAACATTAATGTATTACACGGTCATGGATCTTTCGTTGATAATGAAACTATAAGAATAGAAAAAGATGGAGGCTCTGATTTGGTTAAATTTGATAAAGCCGTTATTGCTACCGGATCAAAACCAGCATTATTGCCCTTTGTAAATATTGATAAGAAAAGAATAATTACATCCACTGAAGCACTTGATTTAAAAGAAATTCCCAAAAAACTACTAATTATTGGAGCTGGAGTTATAGGTTTAGAGTTGGGTCAAGTTTATTCCAGACTCGGAAGCCATGTTGAAATTATTGAATATTCAGATAAAATAACTCCATTCATGGATTCAGCAGTTTCTAAAGAATTGATAAAGATTTTTAAAAAACAAAAAATTAAATTCTATTTATCTCATGAAGTTAAAAACATTGAAAATATCGGTCCCAATGTTATCGTAGATGCACTTAACCCAGACTCCAAAAAGGTGACTTTTGAAGGTGATTATTGTCTGGTTTCCGTTGGTAGGAGAGCTTACACAGATGGATTGGGACTTGAAAATATTGGTATTATGCCTGAGAAGAATGGAAAAATTAATGTAAATGAGAAGTTACAAACTAAAGTAGAAAATATTTATGCAATTGGAGATGTCATTAAGGGTCCAATGCTGGCTCACAAGGCGGAAGAGGAAGGAGTTTTAGTAGCAGAAATATTTTCTAATCAAAAACCGCATATTGATTATAATTTGATCCCAAATGTTATATATACATGGCCTGAAGTTGCTTCAGTAGGGAAAACCGAGGAACAATTAATGAAAGAGGGAATTAATTACAAAAAGGGTCAATTCCCTATGAGAGCTCTTGGTAGATCTCGAGCAAGCATGGACCTAGACGGATTTGTTAAGATTCTAGCAGAACAGAAGACAGATGAAATTCTTGGTGTTCACATCGTTGGAGCCAGAGCAGCAGACCTTATAGCAGAAGCTGTTACAGCCATGGAGTTTAGAGCCTCCGCAGAGGATGTTTCTAGGATGAGTCATTCTCATCCTACATACGCAGAAGCAATTAAGGAAGCAGCATTGGCTGCAACTGAAGATAGACCATTACACATATAAATTAATCAGTACATTGACCAGAATTGTAAAATCTTTCAAAGTAGATGATAGTGTTACATTTAAAGAAAAAATTCTTTTGTGGTCCAAATCATTCAAAACATCTATTTATTTAGACTCAAATGAATACAAAAATAGAGAAGGTGATATTGAAAGTATTTTAGCAGCAGGAGTAATTGATAAAATTCCATTTACAACCGAAAATTCATTTAAAAAACTTGATGGTTTTATCTCTAAAGTAAATGATTGGATTTTTGGCTTTTTGTCTTATGATCTAAAAAACGAGATTGAAGATTTAAGTAGTAAAAATAGTACAACTTTTAAAACACCTAATTTATTTTTTTTTCAGCCAAAAAAAATATGGATTATAAAGTCCCATACAATAGAAGCACACTATTTAAGTGAAGTAGACATTTTAATTGATTGGAATCACATAAATTCAATTCAATTACTCAATAATAAAGTGAAAAAAAAGAAAATTAATTTTTCACCACAACTGACAAGGCTTGATTACATAAAAAAAATAAATAAAATATTGTCCCATATAAAAAGGGGTGATATATATGAAGTTAATTTTTGTATGGAATGGATTGCAAGAGGAAAAGAAATAGATCCTGAAAGTGTTTTTAGAAAACTGAATAAAATCTCTAAATCACCAATGAGTGGTTTTTTTAGAGATAAAAACTTCTTCTTAATTTCCTCTTCACCTGAAAGATTTATAAAAAAAACAGGAAAAAAAATAATTAGTCAACCCATAAAAGGAACGGCAAAACGTGATCCTATTGAAAAAAATGATTTAAAAATTAGATGCTCTTTAGTTAATGATCCCAAGGAAAGAGCAGAAAATATAATGATTGTTGATTTAGTTAGGAATGATCTTTCAAAATTTTCAGTACCTGGTTCTGTTAAGGTAACCGAATTATGTAAAGTTTATCCATTCAAACAAGTCAATCAGATGATATCAACTGTAGAATCTAAATTGGATAATCAAAAAACAATAATTGATGTATTAGAATCCACATTTCCCATGGGAAGTATGACAGGTGCCCCTAAAGTTGAAGCTCTTAAGATTATTGATGATTTAGAGCTATCAAAAAGGGGAGTATATAGTGGGTCTATCGGATATATACAACCAAATGGAAATTTTGATTTCAACGTAGTAATTAGATCGCTTTTATACGATTCTCAAAAAAAATTATTGTCATTTCATGTGGGAAGTGCAATTACATCCAGTTCTATCCCTGAATATGAGTATGATGAATGTTTGTTAAAAGCAAAACCAATGATTTCTATTTTTGACTAGTTTTTTAAAAGAAATAAAATGTATTATTACTAATAATTATGTTGACTGAATTTAATGAACACATAAAAGAAAATTTACCTTTTTTATGGAATGGTCATTTACTTGTTGCAGTAAGTGGGGGTTTGGATAGTGTTGTTTTAGTACATCTTTTAAAACAATTGAAATTAAAGTTCTCAATTGCACATTGTAATTTTAAATTAAGGGGAAAAGAAAGTGATGAAGATGAAAAATTTGTTAAAAGTCTTGCATTGAAAATTGGGATTAAATTTTACTCCAAATCTTTCAAAACCTCAATAAAAAAACATTCAACCCAAATGGCGGCACGAGAATTGAGATACAAATGGTTTGATGAATTACTTTTGAAAGAAAAAATGAAATATGTTTTAACAGCACATCATTTGGATGATTCCATAGAAACATTTTTTATAAATCTTACGAGATCAACTGGAATTCAAGGCTTAGTGGGTTTAAAAAACATTAATGAAAATACAATACGTCCAATGTTAATTTTTTCAAAATCTCAAATATTTAGTTTTGCAAGCAAAAATAAAATTGAATGGAGAGAAGATTCCTCAAACAAATCAAGTGATTATGTTAGAAATAAAATTAGAAATGAAATCATTCCTGTTTTTAAACAAATAAACCCTGATTTTACAAATGCTTTCAGAAAAACTAAAGATTTTCTAAACGATGCTAATTACATTATAAATGAACATACTAAAAAAATTAAAAGTGAAACTCTATTTCGTGATAAAAATGGTAATATCTTGTTTCCTAAAAATTTTTTAATAGAAAATCAAAGTACTTTGCATTACATATTTAAAGATTTTGGATTTAATGATAAAAACCAAATAATTGATTTGTGTAACGCAACAACTGGAAAAATGATCGAGTCAAAGTCACACCAAATTTTAAGTAATCGCTCAAATCTTATTGTCCAAGAAAAAATTGATAATCCTGAATGTTATTTTGAAATTCATGAAAGTGGAATAGATCACCCAATTAATATTAAATTTGAAAAAGGGGATTTTAATAGTAAAGCAACCAAAACATGTTTCTATTTGAACAGGATCGACATAGAATTTCCTTTAATTTTAAGAAAGTTTAAAAAAGGTGATGTTTTTTATCCTAATGGAATGGAAGGAAAAAAATTAATTTCTAAGTACTACAAAGATGAAAAAATGTCAAAATTTGATAAAGAACAACAGTGGTTATTATGTAATAAAAATGAAATTATGTGGATTGTTGGCAGAAGGACAGATAGAAGATATTCTAAAACAAATAAGTCAAACATGAAAATTGAAGTTTCATGATTAAATTTTCTAAATACCTTTTTTTAATTATAATCTGTCAGATTATAAATGCCCAAAATCCAATTAAATTCGTTACAGAAGTAAATAAGCTTTCTAACGATAATTATCAACTGATAATTAATGGTGAAATTGAGGAAAATTGGCGTCTTTATTCAATCTATATTGAGGAAGGTGGTGCAATACCAACAGAGATAATCCTAAATATTACAAATGCTAATGACTATGAAATAACCGGAAATGTAATTGAAAGTCCAACTATAACAAAATTTGATCCAATATTCGGTTTAGATCAAACTTATTTTATCGAAAAAAATTCATTCACTCAAAATATAAAAATTAATAACAAAAATTTAAAAAAAATATTTGGTAAAATAGCTTATCAAGCATGTGATGATTCAGTTTGTATTTTTAGAGAATCTGATTTAGAATTTAATTTGGATGGATCTTCTGTAAGCATTATAAATGATGACTTATCAAAATTGTCTCCCAATGAAGCAAATCCTCTTTTGATCAACCTTAAAAATACCGAATACCTTGATGACAAGTCCTCCAATATGGTTTCATCTGGAAATAATTTAATTGATCTTATCATTCTTGGTTTTCTTGGAGGTTTTTTGGCTTTGCTGACTCCATGTGTATTTCCCATGATTCCACTTACCGTTTCTTTTTTTAATAATAAAGAAAAATCAGATTCATCATTTTATGCTGTTATCTATGGATTTTTCATAGTTTCAATTTTTCTATTAATTAGCCTTCCTTTTCATTTTGTTGAAACAATTGATCCTGAGGTGTTAAATACAATATCAACTAATGCATTTTTAAATGTTGTTTTCTTTCTTATTTTTATATTCTTTGCATTTTCTTTCTTTGGTTTTTATGACTTAAGTATACCATCATCTTTGATCAATACAATTGATTCCAAATCCAATTCATTTGGCGGCTTTGTTGGTGTTTTCTTTATGGCTTTGACTTTGGTATTGGTGTCATTTTCTTGTACTGGTCCAATTTTAGGTACTTTACTTGTTGGAACAATAACTTCTCAAGGTGGTGCAATCCAACTTTCAATGGGTATGCTTGGATTTGGGTTGGCGTTAGCTTTACCATTTACTTTATTTGCTTTTTTTCCAAAAATGTTACTTTCTTTACCTAAATCAGGAAGATGGATGAATACTTTTAAAGTGATTTTAGGATTTTTTGAGCTGGCATTCGCGTTCAAGTTTTTATCCAATGCTGATTTGGTCCAAAACTGGGGTCTGTTGAGAAGAGAGATTTATATTGGAATTTGGATTGTAATTTCCTTTTTATTGTTTCTGTACTTGCTTGGAGTCTATAAGTTTCCACATGAATCTGCTACACTCAAGAGGAATAAAATTAATTTATCTCTATCATTAT
>MDTA01039549.1_pt1 | contig 10817 bp, 9 predicted proteins | sample 811151 | NCBI WGS metagenome assembly MDTA01 (sample SAMN05326648, study PRJNA326480) | marine metagenome | isolation source: seawater | place: Indian Ocean: South | collected 2010 | reverse complement strand
TAGGTAAGCAGTTCTTGCTCGTAGGCATGAACGGCCTCTCGGTCCAGGTTCTCAAGATACTCGATTGCCGCTCCAAGACCTATAGCTCCGCTGATGTTCGGAGTTCCTGCTTCGAAGCGTTCCGGGGGAGCGCGAAAGGTGGTCTTTTCAAAGCTAACAAGCTCAATCATGTCGCCTCCTCCCTGATAGGGAATCATTTCATTAAGCAAATCCTTCCGCCCATAAAGAATGCCGACTCCATCCGGACCAAAAAGCTTGTGTGATGAGAACGTGTAGAAATCACAATTAAGTGCACAGACATCCACAGGGAGGTGTGGCACTGCCTGTGCACCGTCAAGGAGTACAGGGAGGCCTTTTTCTTTTGCCATGGCGATCATCTGTTGAGCCGGGTTGATTGTCCCGAGCACATTGGATACATGGGTAAAAGCTACCATTTTGGTGCGCTCTCCAAGCAGATTCTCGAATGCATCAATGTCAATCTCACCAATCTCGGTAAATGGTGTCACCTTAATTTGGGCACCGGATTGTTGAGCAGCAAGTTGCCATGGAACAATGTTGGCGTGGTGTTCCATGCCGGTTAAGAGTATTTCATCACCGCTTTCCAGTCTTGGAAGTGCGAAACTGTTGGTCACCAGGTTGATGGACTCGGTTGTGCCTCGGGTAAAGATGATTTCCTCGGGATGCGCGGCGTTGAGAAATCCAGCTACTCGTGCGCGGGCGCCATCATAAGCATCTGTTGCCTCCATGCTCAGGTGATGAACTCCCCGGTGGATATTGGCATTTTCGTTGGCAAGAAAGTCAGAAACACGGTCAATGACCACCTGCGGTTTTTGGGTAGTCGCCGCATTATCAAGATAGACCAGCGGCTTGCCCTTTACTTCACGTTGAAGGATTGGAAAGTCGCTACGTAGATCGATGTTCTGTTGAGGTGTTTGCATTCAATTGGATGAACATCTGTAGCATGAACGGCTATCGCGTGGTTTCAACTGGATTGGTGGTAATGTTGTAAATTTAAAGTAAATCCAAAGTTCGGAATTTTACGTTGTGCCGCAACTATGGTTGTGTGAGCCTGTTTAAAGTGGGATGTCAGCTATTCCACGCTTTCTCTTACTAAGAAGTATGCGGCGACGTAAAATCATTAAGGCACTTGGGGCAGGCATGTTGGCTTCGAGTGTCGAGTCATCCGGCCAGTCCAAAGGACGCAGTTTTAAACTGCGCTATATTCTTTCTTCGGCCATGTATGGCGAAATGCCACTGGCAAGTATTCTGCCTGAGGTCGCCAAGGCAGGGTGTGAGGCTATTGATATCTGGTGCAGGGTGCATGGTAACCAGCGCGAACAAATCGAATTCATGGGAGATGCCGTGGCTCGTGAGATGTTTGAAAAACACCGTGTGAAACCAGCGGTATTTACGCGATATCCACTTGGACCTTTTGGCCTTCGTGAGGAAATCAAGAAGGTTGCAAAATCCTTTGATGCTGAAATTGTCGTGTGCGGAAGTACGGGCCCACGTGGTCCTGCGGGCAAAGAGGCCAAGGCAGCGGTGCGCGCATTTCTCGAGAAGATGAAGCCGCATATTGCGGTGGCAGAGCAGAGCGGCATGAAGATTGCTGTGGAGAACCATAGCGGACAGTTGCTCTATCATCCGGACGCAATACGCTACTTTGCCGAATTCAATACTTCACCAAATCTAGGTATTGCCTTTGCTCCGCATCATCTGCACAAATTCACTAACCAGATTCCGGCATTGATCCGTGAGCTTGGGGATAAAAATCTCCCCTTTATGTATTTTCAGGAACATTCCGAGGGAATGCATAAAAAATCGACCAAAGCTATCGAGATGCAGCAACTACCTGGGTTTGGAGGAGGCTTGGATTACAAACCCATAGTAAAGGCCCTGAAGGATATCAATTACTCGGGATATTGTGAGATTTTCATGCACCCAGTACCGCGAGGTATTCCAATCCTTCCCACCGTTGCTGAGATAACTGCAGTCATTAACAGGAGTCGCGGCTATATTGCCAAGTGCCTAGAAGCGATTTAAGGGGGATTGTAACTCGGTTTACCTTCAACCTAGTTGAGCTTGGAACTTAAATCAGCTCGCTACGAACTGGACTTCAAATGACGAGGTGGAATAATCACTTCAGCGCCATTTTCGGGTTCCCATATCTCGAGCCCTTCCGGCAGTTTGAAAGGTTCAGAGTCTTTAACTTGCGAAGCATTTTCAACACTGTCTGCCAGAATGGATCGGGCAAACATCTTTTCCGGAGTGACACAGATCCAGTTTACCTGATTGAAGCTTCCTGATGCCCGTGTCCAGCTCTTATCGTCATTATTGCGGCGCAGCGGGGCTCCCCAGCACCCTTCACCAATAAAGACCGTTCCTAACTTGTCATCACGGATAAATCCCTGCTGACTGCCCTCTTCATTTGAGGGACGCAGTGGCCATGTACGCTTGACAACGTGGCTGTCACACTCAATAGCGAGGTTCAAACCATGCTTAAAGAAAAGTGATGCCCATGCCTTATACTGAGCATCCTGTTCAGACTTTCCTGATTGATGAGGTCTGAAGGGATGGTGGTAATGTGCCACCTTCCATTTGAAGTCATTGTGCTCTGAGAGATCCTGAGCGAGCCATTTACCCTGTTCGCCGCCACGCACAATATTGCTGTTCAGTGTGTAGACACGCAGGAATCCACTGCCAAAACCCACCGCGTAATAGTCGTTTTCGTGTGGAGTATCAAAAAAGGAATGGATGTCCTGTTTGCCTTCATGATTTCCCCGGGCAGCAATGATCGGAATCATATGTCCGTCTTTTCCGGTGGTCAGTTGCCAATCGTCAAGCCAGCCAACCCAGCTCTCATGATTGGACTTGTTGATCATGTCTCCACCAAAGCACACAAATAGTGGCCGAATTTTTGAGACAACTTGGTTTGCTCTTTGCCGGGCATCGCGATGGTTGCGACTGTCGCCACCAGCGGCAAAGGAGAAACTGGCGGCACCTGCAGGAGCAGTCTTGAAGGAGAATCTGCGGCTTTCTGAATTGCTGTCACGGATTACGAAGTAGTAGAGCGTGTCCGCTTTAAGGCCAGTGAGTCTAGCAAAACGACTTTCGATTTTATGGTGCGTACTTTTACGGTCAACACCATGGCTGAGAGGTAGCTCTTGGTCACCGTTATTTGCCTCACCATAATGGACACGGGGATTTTCACCATCCTTCTGGCACCAGCCGACCGTGATTGAGGATTCAGGCGAACTATTCCAGATGAGGCGATACTTGTCGGTTTTGGCAATGATACCAGTGGTGGACATCGCCAATGCAAGGACTGTCAATATGGAAAGGAGAATCGATTTGGGAGAATTCATGATAAGAGAGGTGGTTGTCTATGGTTAAACATTGTTGCTCCTTCGCCGCAAGGCAAGCAGAAGGCACAAGGGAAGGCCGAAGTGTGGAACACGGTAAAGTGCTTCTGGCAGCCAGCGATTGAGTGTTTCACTGGCAAAAGCAGGATCAAAATAGGACCAAGGTCTGGCAATTGCGGTCATTAACCCCCAGATCACCATATAGGCAAGCGAGATGGTGCGCCATTTTCCGACAGTAAAAAGAAATACGGCTGCTAAAATATCGAGGATACCAGCCGCAAGCAGAATATTGCCTGCTGTTTTTTCACTTTCCAGGCCCAAGCTGAGCATGGTCATTTCCATGAATTTTCCGGGTCTTGGATGATTCAGCCAAGAGATATCTGAAGGTAACCCAATGGCAAGAAGGCCATGGCATACAAAAGTCAGCGCGATGGCAATCGAAGCAATGATGCCGGCGGGGAAACGCCAACCACGACCAAAAACCATCAGGTATACCATCAAAGGCATACAAAACTGGCCTGCATGCTCGAGGAAGTGGCCTATGCCCTCTGCTGCGGCGAAATACTTGAGCCATGCGAGAAAGACGAGGTTTGCCGTTCCCAGAAGGTAGACAATCCTCATGAACCAGTGAGAGGAAGGTATTAGTGTGAGTGTAGCAAAGAAAAAGAAGATCCATGCCTGTACACGAACGGCAGTATCAATATTGTCACTGATTTTTAGCGCCAACCAGTCTTTCCAGTCCATGCTGAAAAGATTCTTAACTAGGTTGGCCATCAGCGGTTCATCCTGCAGCAGTGCGTGCAATGGCATTTGCTCGTTGAAGCACATCCAGCCGTGTCCGACGAACATCACGGCACATAAAATACGCACCGCCCAGCAAAGAACCGGATTGGTATTTTGATATTTGTTGAGTGTGGAACTGGCCATATCTTAACTTCTTGGCGAATTGTCGACGAATTGTCGAATCATGCAAGGGCGGGTGAGAGGTTGCAAAGTGGCTGGTTCAGTTCATAGGTATGATTATGTTGAGGTTTTTCTCCTCCCTTGTCTTTTTTTTATTTACTGCGATCGCTTCGGCCAATGTTGTGATTAGTGAAGTCGATCTCACTAATAGTCGGGTTGAACTTGTCAATAATGGCACACAGGCGGTTAATATCACCAATTACAGATGGTGTAACCGGGTTAATGGCTCCCCTTTTTACCCAAGTGTTTCATCCGCCACTATTAATGCGGAATTTAGCACAACTCCTGATCTGGTCCTTTTGCCGGGAGAGGTTCTGGTGTTTGATCTATCTTCTGCCTTTCTTCCTGCCGAGGGCGGTGAGCTTGGTCTTTATCTGCCCAGTGGAGGATTTGGCAGACGCTCGGCATTAGTGGACTACATTAACTGGGGAAATAGCCTTGGTGTTCGAGACACAGTTGCTGATGACGCTCCAGCGATTTGGGAAACAAATGCCGCCATTGATATTTCCGGGATCAGTGCCGGAGATTCGATACAGCTAAAACCAGGTAGCGAGGGGAATTCGGTAACTGATTACAAGGTTGCCCCCGCCACGATCGGACAGGCACAGAATCCGATTGATCAGATTGACTTTAGAATCACGGCGGTTGGAAGCATGGATAACGGGGGATTATTTATTGAGTTTGTCTATAATGGAGGCGGTAGCGTCACTATAACCGAGTCACCTGACCTTAGTGCCGAATATAAAAAGGTTTCCGAAAGGACAGTGGTTTTGCGTCCATTAGAAAACCGGATAGAATTTCAGCCGGAAAATGGCAGAACCTTTTTTTACCGGTTGGAGAAAGATTGAGGATGCGGTCAAATGTTCGCAGGTAATATGCTGCCCTTTGACCGTATGTGAGTTTTGACCTAGTATCATCACGTGTCCCGTTCCCGTCATTGTGTCATTTACGACAGTGATTGCTCTTTTTGCACTTTCCAGATGCGATTGGTGACCTGGATGGACTGGTTTAATCAGGCCGAACTGGTGCCGATTAATGATTCACGTGCAGGTGAGATTGCGCCGGAAGTTTCCCATGAGGATTTGCATGAAGCGATTCATGTTGTAACACCCGGAGGCAAGATCTATCGGGCAGCGAGAGCTTTTCGCTTCCTCGGCTTGAGGATGCCGTTATTATTCCCTCTTGCCCTCATCATGTGGTTGCCTGGTGTGATCTGGTTGGCAGAAAAATTCTATATGTGGGTGAGCCGGAACCGCTACCTGATAAGTAAAATATTTGGTTGTAAGGGGGCATGCGCCATTATCCCAGCGCGTAAAGGTCATGATAAGGGCAAAGGCTAGCGGAAAATAGGGATCACGCTGTTGACTCCTTAAGTGCAACTTGCCATTTTAATTGCTCCTATGCGTATTTGCCTTCTGGTGTTTTCTTTACTGGTTTTTCCAGTTTTTGCTCTTAAAGGATTGGAAATATCCGGCAAAAAAATACCGGTGCCTTATGTCGAGGATCTGAATGCCGCCTTTGAGAAATCAGGTGATAATGCCCGCGAGTTGCGTGCGGCATTTGGCAGGATCTCGCAGGGAGAGGTTGCTGGTTTGGCTTTCCTGATTGCTCATATGCCCGAGCGGGACCTCGTTACGCTCACCAGCAACTATCTCGTTGAGAATATTCAATGGGCTTACAAGGCTCGTGCCCAATTTCCGTGGGCACAGGCGATCGATGAAGAACTGTTTTTTAACGATGTGCTTCCCTATGCGAGTATTAATGAGAGGCGCGATGCTTGGAGGAAGGATTTCTTCACCCGTTTTTCGCCTTTAGTGAAGGATTGCAAGACCCCAGGTGAGGCAGCACAGGTGCTGAACAAGAAAATGTGGTCAATTGTTGGGGTTTCCTATCACGCAACAAAGCGTCCCAAACCCGACCAGAGTCCGTATGAGTCTATTGAGGCAAGGTTTGCCTCATGTAGTGGGCTGTCTGTTCTTTTAATTGATGCCTGTCGTTCGGTCGGAGTTCCTGCCCGTTTCGTTGGGACTCCCTTGTGGTCGAACAAGCGGGGGAACCACAGTTGGGTTGAAGTTTGGGACGGCAGTCAATGGCAGTTTACGGGAGCCTGTGAATACAATCCTGCCGGTCTGGGAAAAGCTTGGTTTGCTGGAAATGCCGCGAAAGCTGTTAAAGATGACCCGCGTCATGCCATCTATGCTTCCTCATGGGCAAAAGCAGAAACGCGCTTTCCACTGGTCTGGGATCTGGGAATTGATTATGTGCATGCTAAGAATGTGACCGATCGGTATGCCGGGAAGAAAACCAACCGGGTGTTTATCGACCTTTTAGCGCACCCGGGTGGGGGACGGGTCGCAGCAGATGTTGAGGTTTTCTGCAAGGGAAAGAGGGTTGCCTCGGGAAGGACGCGGGACTCAAAAAATGACACCAATGATATGTTTGGTATTGCATTGCGGAGCGGCGATGAGCATGTGCTGAAGGTATTGCTGAGTGATACTGATGTGTTGGTCAGAAAGTTTAGGCCCAGCGGCAAGGAGGATGAGCGCATTGAGTTATTCATTGAAAAGCGGCAATAGTGAACATCACCGAGTCCTTGAGATTTGTTGCGCCTCGCTTGAGTGCGTGATGGCAGCCGATGCAGGTGGGGCTGATCGTATTGAACTTTGTGAAAACCTTGAAGTAGGCGGAATCACCCCTTCCAGAACACTATTTAAGGAGGCCAGAAGAGCGACAGCGTTGCCGATTTTTCCCTTAGTGCGCTGCCGTGCTGGGGATTTTCGGTTCACGCGACAGGAAATCGCCGAAATGACCGAGCAGATTGAGCAGATGCGTGAGATTGGTGCAGATGGAATTGTTTCTGGAGCCTTGAACAAGGAAGGCAAGATCGACTTAGAAGCCACTGCCGGATTTATTGAAGCGGCAGGGCCTTTACCTTTCACCTTTCATAGAGCATTTGATGAGCTTGATGATTTTGTGGGGGGGGTCGCGCAGTTACGGGAGCTTGGAGTCGAGCGCATACTCAGTTCAGCAGGGTTTTCCCGAGCCTCAGACGCACCTGAACGCCTTAAAAAATTGGCTGTTCATGCCGGGCAAAAACCGCTTCTACTTGTCTGTGGCGGCATCCGTTCCGGTAATATTTGCGCGTTGGCACCAGTAGAGGACATCAGGGAGTTTCACTCCGCTGCGACCGGTGCCGGAAGTGGTGTGGATGAGGAGGAAGTGCGTGCTATCCGGAGAGCGCTAATGGGTGATCGGTAGCAAATAATCGCTAGTTCGCTCTAAGCGGCATCCTTACTACTGCTCTTGCGGATAGAAGGAGGCTTCTTGCCCTCAACAACAGCACGATTAATGGTCACCTTCTCGATGTTTTTGTTGCCGGGTAGGTCATACATCAGGTCCAGCATGAGTTTTTCAAGGATTGATCGCAGTGCCCTAGCTCCTGTACCGCGCTTCACTGCCTGATTGGCAAGTGCAAAGAGTGCATCTTTGGAGATGCTTAACTCAGCCCCCTCAAGTGCTACCAATTTTTGGTACTGCTTAACCATTGCGTTTTTCGGTTGGGTCAAGATATGCACCAGTTGTTCCTCGGTAAGTTCCTCGAGTGTTGAGAAAATTGGCAATCTTCCTATGAACTCCGGGATGAGACCGAACCCCAGCAGATCCTCTGGTTCAACAGACTTGAGGATTTCACCACGGGCCATCTCTGGGTTGTAAGTTTTGTTTTCCTCACTGGCAAAACCCATCACGCCTTTGCCGAGTCGGCGCTGAATAATTTCCTCAAGGCCAACGAATGCACCACCGCAGATAAAAAGAATCTTCTCTGTATTTACCTGTATGTATTCCTGTTGCGGGTGCTTGCGTCCTCCCTGCGGAGGGACATTACAAATGGTACCTTCCAGAATTTTAAGCAATGCCTGCTGAACGCCTTCGCCGGAAACATCGCGTGTGATACTGACATTTTCTGTTTTGCGTCCGATTTTGTCGATCTCATCAATGTAAATAATGCCCAACTCAGCGCGCTCCACGTCATATTCCGCTGTCTGCAGAAGACGAAGTACAATATTTTCAACATCTTCACCGACATAACCTGCCTCGGTCAGTGTTGTTGCGTCGGCAATACAGAAGGGAACGTTGAGTGCTTTGGCAAGTGTTCGGGCTAGAAGCGTCTTTCCGGATCCCGTAGGACCAAGAAGTAGCACATTGCTTTTCTCGAGATTCACATCTGCAAACTTGGAGAAGCGACTATCCTTAATTGCCCGGTTACGATTGCTATCCAATTCGTTACGATCGTGAAGAATGCGCTTGTAATGGTTGTGTACGGCAACGGAGAGGACTTTTTTGGCATGATCCTGACCGATAACATGTTCGTTGAGTTGTTGGCAGATTGTTGCCGGGTCCGGGACCTTTAGTCCGGTCTCGGTGTGCGTGACATCGGCAAATTCTGTTGCCTCATCTTCGTTGAGTTCCTTGTCGAGGATATTTTTACAGACGAGGATACAACTATCGCAGATGTATACGCCAGGGCCCGCAATTAGTTTACGGACTTCGGAATGGCTCTTTCCACAGAAAGAACACATTGTGAGGTTGGAGGCTCTGGCCATATGGCTGTGGGTAAACTCTAAAAACGATGAGCGTTACTTGGATTTTCCGGAAGCCTCAGGGAGGCCTTTCTTATTCTCGAGAACCTTGTCCACAAGGCCGTATTTTGCCGCTTCAGCAGCGCTCATCCAATGGTCCCTGTCAGCGTCTTTTTCGATTTGCTTTTCTGTTTTTCCGGTGTGCTTAGCGAGAATCTTATTCAGTCGCTTTTTGAGTGAATACATGTGCTCAACGGTTCGCTCCACATCGGATGCTGTGCCCTGAGCGCCACCTGATACCTGGTGTATCATGATATCTGAATTGGGTAATGCGAAACGCTTTCCAGGGGTGCCAGCGCTCAACAGAACAGCTCCCATGCTGGCGCACATGCCGATGCAGTAGGTATTAATATCACAGGTTACGAACTGCATTGTATCGTAGATGGCTAGGCCAGATGAGACAGACCCTCCAGGTGAATTGATATACATGCTGATGTCTTTCTGAGGATCCTGCATCTGTAGGAACAACAACTGTGCAATCACCGAGTTTGAAACCTGATTATAGGGATCAATTTCTGAACCGATGAAAATAATGCGGTCCTTGAGTAGGCGTGAGTAGATGTCATATGCTCGTTCAACACGTCCCTCAGATTCAATGACGGTGGGAATCACCATGTTGCTGATATCGGAAGATGCTGGGAATGAGGCCGTTGAGGTTGGAAAATCAGGCATTTAGGCTTTCAGTTGTTTGGTTGTTTCAAAAATATTTTTTCGAAAAATGCAAGAGTGGTTAGTAATCAAGCGCAGGGCTGTGCATGACGCAAGTGACGGGCACAGGCATTGCACAGATATCCTCCTTATAGTGAGATGATTTTTATATTATTGACCACCTCACATGGTGTCGCCGTTGCCGGCTTATAGAGACTAATCCTTGGTGTCTTCAGGATCAACTTCCGTAATTGATGCAGACTCCCGCAGGAAATCCAAGGTCTTCTGAATACGCAATCCATTGTAAATGCGGCCAAATCCGTTCTGTTTTTCAAGCTGTTTGGTCAGTTTTTTCACCGGTGTGTTGTTACGGGCTGCAATTTCGGCCACGCGACCAAGCAGTTCTTCACGGGAGACCTTGATGTCCTCGGCTTCGGCAATCTGCTCGAGGATAAAGCTGGTCTTCACGCTCATGTTAGCCTGTTCCCCTGCGGTCTGGATAATCTTTTCCTGATTTTCCATGATTTCATCTTCACTGATGCCGCGCTCACTGTTTGAGTTGACGATGTCATTCACCCGGCTTTGCGTTTCGCGCATGACAATCTCTTGCGGTAGGTCGAAATCAAGGTCGGAATTGATTTTATCAAGCACCTGATTGGTGATGATTTCCCGGCGATATCCCTCCCGCTGTTGTTCCATCTGGGTGCGCAGTGAATCCTTGACCTCTTCCAAGGACTTGCCTGCCTCGACCTTGCCTGCAAATTCATCATTAAGGTCAGGCAATACCTGTTCCTTGATCTCTTTCAGTTCCACTTTGTAATCGATTGTGTGACCCCGGAGTTCCTCAGCAGGATAATCATCCGGAATGGTTACAGAGACATCTCTTGAGTCACCGCATTTTGCCCCGACTAGACCTTCACAAAATCCAGGCAGGAAGCTTTCGTCTGCCATTTTTAACCAGAACCCGTTGTTCTGAGCCAGTGTAGCCGGTGCGGATGGGAGGACTTCGCCAACAGTTTTCCCATCGATACTTCCCTTGTAGTCGATAACAGCGAAATCCTGTAGTGCCACCGCACGGTCTTCAATATCATTATATTCTGCGAAGCGCTCGCGGATCTGATCGAGGGCCTCGGAGAGTTGTTCCTCAGTAACAGCAGACGCCGGAACCTTCACATCGATGCCTTTATAATCCGGTAGAGAAAATTCC
>MDTA01170326.1_pt1 | contig 10818 bp, 6 predicted proteins | sample 811151 | NCBI WGS metagenome assembly MDTA01 (sample SAMN05326648, study PRJNA326480) | marine metagenome | isolation source: seawater | place: Indian Ocean: South | collected 2010 | reverse complement strand
CCGAGCTATCTCTGTAATGTGAATACCTGCTGCTCCCCCAAAGGAAAGAAGCGCAAATTTTCGAGGATCAACGCCTCTCCTTACGGAAACTAATCTTATACCTTCAGCCATTTGAGTATTGATAACTTTGTGAACGCCCTCGGCTGCTTCAGCAGGTTCTACTGATAATTGATTGGCCAGTCTATCTAAAACACCTTCTGCCGCAGCTACGTCAAGGCTCTCTCTCCCGCCAAGAAAGTTACTTGGATCAAGAAAACCCAGGACAACACTTGCGTCTGTTACAGCCACTTCGGTTCCACCCTTGCCATAGCATGCTGGTCCTGGTAAAGCACCTGCACTTTCAGGACCAACCCGAAGTATTCCGCCAGGGTCAACGCGAGCAATTGAGCCGCCGCCCGAAGCAATGCTTACAATGTCCAGTGACTGAAGTGCTATTCTTTGTCCGGCTATTCCCCGTGTCGACGACAATGCCGGCTCACCATTAACAATCATCGATATGTCTGTGCTGGTACCGCCCATATCGAACGGTACTAAATCGCCTGCTCCTATCAAAGCCGCTCCATATTTACTGCCTGCCACTCCACCCGCTGGGCCCGAAAGAACTGTTGCAGCAGATAACCTTATGGCCTCCTCAATAGGAGCCACACCGCCGTGAGATAAGATTATTAACACGGCTCCCTTGTACCCAGCATTTTTTAGCCTCTCCCCAAGCCGGTTGAGATAATTTTCTACTATGGGGCGCACATAGGCATTGACTATCGTTGTCGATACGCGCTCATATTCTTTTATCTCTGGAAAGACTTCAGATGATAGTGATACAGAAACGCCAGGTAACTTTGCTTCTAAAATCTTTTTCGTTTCTTTCTCGTGCTTTGGCTCTTTATAAGCATGCAAGTAGCAAACTGCTACCGACGTCACTTCTTCCTGCCGTAACTTTTCTATGGCTTGATCAAGTGAGGCGACATCCAGCTTTGTATGAACAAAGCCATCCGGTTTTATCCGCTCACGCACCCCTAACCTAAGATATCTTGGCACGAGCGGATCCGGCGCCGGCAATCGCATATTGTAACGATCATCCTTTAAACCCTCTCGCATTTCCAATACATCCCGGTGTCCAAGGGTCGTTAATAATCCAGTTTTAGCACCTTTACGCTCAAGAAGTGCGTTGGTAGCAACCGTTGTTCCGTGAACAATACTCTCTGTTTTAGATAGTAAATTTTTGGAGCTTATTCCCAGTTCGTCAGCTAATCTTTCCACCGCGTTCATAACCCCTATGGAAGGGTCACTTGGAGTACTCGTCGCTTTTGCAAATGTAACAGTTCCAGCCTCCGAGACGGCGACTATGTCTGTAAAAGTGCCTCCAACATCAATCCCAATTCTACATTTATCATCAATCACTGAACATCTCACTTTGTGTCTAACTAATGTCAAATACTCTCATTATTTTAGTATTTATTTAACGCAATCCCATTTTTTAGTCCAAAATCGCATTAGTTTACTCTTTATATCCGTAGTCCCTTTCAGCTCCCTCTTTCGATATAAGTCCTAAGGAGAGATCACGCTCTATTTTATTTTTTGCGCGCTTGCTCGGATCCCCTATTCCACCTCCGCCTGCCTGTTTCAGTGTGATTGTATCCATTGGGGCGAGGATATGAGCACCCTTCGGGTTGATTCTCTCTCCATTAATTTGGTGTTCTCTAAGGGCGCCTGGCTTACCTTCGTTATAACCTGGAGCCGGAAACTCAGTACGGTTTCCCATAGATAGTACCGTCATAGTTTTGCCAGTATCATTCCTCAAAGTTACTTCTTGCCCCGCACCGCCGCGAAATTCTCCCGCCCCCCCGCTATCTGGTATCATTTTTTTACTAATTACGCTCATACCGGTTATTGACTCCCAAATCTCCACAGGAACAGTGGCCATGTTAGATGGACCAGGCAAGCAATCGCGCCCATCTAAACCGTGTAACGCTCCAAATCCTCCAGATACAAAATGGATAGTAGATATCGGCCGGCCATCGGGATGTGTTCCCTGCACCGTAAGAAGATCTATCATGCCATTGTCTGCCTGGATCTTGTCCGAAGCTGCTTCCTCCAGCGCCCCAAAAATTAATCCTGGTACGAAGTGCCCAATTGCGTGCCGCGCTCCAGTGGGAAAAGGAGGCTGTGCATTTAATAGGCAACCCTCTGGTGCAGATACAGAAATGGGTCGAGCAGCGCCTTCATTATTTGGCAAACTTGGTATCGTGATACATTTGATAGAATATAAAGACATGGCATTTGTGTAGCAGAATGGCACATTTATTCCACGGGCCACGCACCCTCCCGTGCCTGCAAAATCGATATCTATTTTCTCATCTTTTACCTCAACCTTACAATTAAGTGTTATAGGCTCATCCACTGCCTCAATCAAAATACTGTTACAATATGAACCATTTTTTATATCTTTAATCTTTTGGCCCATAGCGAGTTCTGATTGACTTCTTATGGCATCACTTAGTGAACATAAATCATCAATTGCATATTCATTCATAAATTCTAATAATTGACGGCCTCCAACCTCATTACAAGTAATGTTAGCTTGTAAATCACCGATGGTAGACTCCGGGGTTCGCACGTTTAACCCAATGAGATCTATAAGAAATTCATTTATAACGCCATTTTCAGCTAGCTTTACTATCGGTAGCCGAAGTCCTTCATGATAGATCTCTGACGCTGACGCTCCAAACCCAATACCTCCTACATCGGGTAGATGCGTGATAGACATAGTGTATCCGACCAGAACATTTGCCTTCGAAAAGACTGGTCTCATCACACTAATATCAAACATATGGCCTGTTCCCATCCAGGGATCATTAGTACATATCACGTCTCCCGGCCCCAACGTTTCAGGAGGAAATTTCTGGAGCATGTATTTTAGGGTTCTAGGCGCTGTACCAATAAAGACCGGAATAGAATGACTACCTTGGGCTACTAAATGCCCCTCGCGGTCAAGGATAACCACAGTCAAGTCATAGCTTTCAGAAACAATTGTTGAAAAGGACGTTCTAACCAGAGTTGACTCTATCTCATCAGTAATAGAAACCAAACGATCCCAAAGAATACCTAGTGATACTGCGTCAAACTCCTTTGAACCACCCAGCATTAGAAAACATCCAACTCAGCAACTACGTTTGAAGACTGATCTACTACAGCACGAGACCCTGGTGTAATAAAACAAGTCGACTCTCTTTCTTCGATGATAGCAGGCCCATTTATTTCCATTCCCTTGGACAACAAATACCTGTCATAAACTGGTGCCAATTCATACCCGGACGGTCCGATATAAACTTCTCGTTTTCCCTTCACTGGATTAGATTTTTGTTTATCGTCCACTTGCAAGCCATAGCTCATCTTAAAAACAGGTTCTGTTCCTGATGCAATAACCTTCCAATTTATAATTTCTATTGGTGCGTCGATAGCAGCGAATGAATATACCTCGGAATATCTCTTTTCGAATAGTGAGCGAACGTCAGAAAACAATTCCGTTAGGTTATTATTTGGAAGAACAACGACTATTTCATGAGTTTGACCAAAGTACCTTGCCTCAAGTTGGCATGTTATACTAATTTGACCGTCTTCCACCCCCGCTTCTTTCAACGAATGGCTCGTCTCTTCTATCAATGGGAGGAAGTGACTACAGAAAACTTTTTCGTCTATATCCTCTAGGATAACTCTTCTAGATCTTGATAATTCAAACGATAGAGGACTCGCCAAAAGCCCTAAGGCAGAGTAAACTCCTGCGCCGATTGGAAACACTACTCGAGGTATTTTCAATTTTGATGCAACACTCATTGCATGCAATGGACCAGAACCTCCAAAAGCAATCATAGTAGCACCGCGATAGTCAAATCCCCTTTCAGCCGCATGAATTCTAAAGTCCCGAGCGATATCTTCGCTTGCTGTCTCATGGATACCCCAAGCGGTGCGTGTTGTACTTAAGTTAAGGGGCTGTGCCAAATTATCTTTAGTTGTTTCGTGTGCGGCTTCTTTGTTTAATGTCATGCTTCCGCCTAAAAAAAACTCTGGATCTAAATAACCAAGTATCAAATTTGCATCCGTCAGTGTAGCGTTTTCTCCTCCTTGACCATAACAAACGGGACCAGGGTTAGCTCCAGCACTTCGAGGACCTACTCTTAGTAAACCTCTATCATCTATTCCTGCTATAGAACCGCCCCCAGAGCCTATTTCAATCATATCAAGCACAGGGATTCTCAATGGAAAACCACTGCCTTTTCGTGATTCATTAACCCTATCCACTTCCATCTGTTCGGTTTTCAATGGTTTAAAGTTTCGAACTAATGCACCCTTTGCCGTTGTTCCACCAAGATCGAAAGATAATATGTTAGGCAATTTGAGAACTCTGCCCTGAACGGCCGACATGAGCATGCCCGCTGCGGGCCCAGACTCAAGAAGACGGACGGGGAATCTACGAGCAGTAATCGGTGCTAACATTCCGCCACTGGACGTCATGATATATAAACGCCCATTAAACCCTAAGACATCAAGTTCACGCTCAAGTTTTTGTAAATACCTGTCCGCCATCGGTCTCGTGTAAGCATTAATGGCCGTCGTCGTCCAGCGCTCAAACTCTCTCATATTAGGATAAACATCCGATGAGCCTGAGACGTATAAATCCGGAAAGTTTTTTTCAATTAAACTAACTGCTTCTCTTTCGTGGGAGGGTTCCCTGTAACTATGCAAAAAACATACAGCTAGAGCCTCTATCTCCTTTTCTTCTATAAGCGCACGTGTTTGCTGTAGTACTTCTTCTCCATTTAATTTGGTTTCAATATTACCGTTAAAATGTATTCTTTCGTTGATACTCTTGCGAAACGGACGGGGAATAATTGGATCCGGATAAGTAATTCTAAGATCAAAGAGATCATATCGTTGCTCCATCCCCGTATCTAATATGTCTTCAAAACCTTTTGTGACTAACATGCCTGTACGCACGCCACGCCGTTCTATGACTGCGTTTGTTACGAGCGTGGTGCCGTGTGCAATTACCGAGATATCGGCGATGGATATTTTATTAAGTTCTAAAATTTCTTTAATCCCAGATAAAACGGCATCTGATGGATCGTGGGGAGTCGTTAATTGTTTATGAATAGCAAGCCTTGATCCACTGTCGTCAATTAGCGCAAAGTCCGTGAACGTTCCCCCAACATCGACGCCAATTCGCATCATAATTAAGCCTTATTATCACTTGTTATTTCATTTTTAAAATCAAGAGCCCTTGCCTCACTAGAACGCTTTACAGGATCACCCCATCCACCGCCACCAGCCGACCGGATAATGAATTTATCCCCAGGGTCAACATTAACCGAAATTTCTTTTGTTTTTAACTGTCGTGCTGTCCCATCTTGTTTTCGCAAGCTATACTCATGTGGTTTACTATCTTGACCACCTACCATACCTCTTGAACCATACTTAATCCCATCACCAGCCGTATTTGCCAGTGCAGGCTTATCCGTCTCCACGGTCAGTTCTAAATCCACTCCTGCCCCACCTCTGAATTGACCGTCACCCACCGAGTCCTGACGAAATTCATGTTTATCAAAATGCAGAGGGAACCTAGCCTCGGCAAGTTCCACACTGCCGAACTTCAAACCACCTGCGGAATGCCACTCGCCTGAATTATGCCACCCATCCCCTTCAGATGAACCGCCCGCTCCTGGTCTTGCATGAAATAGATGCCAAATAAATCCACTTCCTGTTTTAGGGTTTTCACCCTGTATAGCAACTCGGAAGCGTCTTCCCCAACCGCCCATGGCACGCTCAGGACAGGCTTCAGAAAGCGCAACTATAATCGCTTCGCATATTTCATTTGAACAATGGCTCGTACACATTGTGACGGGAGCACCTTCTTTTGACCAAACAATTGTTCCTTCTTTGGCTAAAACTTTCACTGGGCGCTGCGAACCTTGGTTCTTTGGCGTTTCAGGGTCTAGCAAATAAGAAATTGCCATTGTAACTGCAGATCGCATATTAGCATAAGACGAGTTCAAAAATCCCTCAGATTGTTCATCCGATCTAGTGAGATCGACAACAATATCACTACCCGATATTTTAACTTCTGCCCTTATGGTGACATCTACTCGTCCATGACCATCATCGTCCAGTTTTGCTTCAGCTCTATATTCACCGTCCGGCCACTCACTTATCACCTGTCGTGCCTGTTGTTCTGCACTGTCTAATATTGCCTCAACCGCGCCAAGCACAACATCCGCCCCAAATTCCTCAATCAAAGCATTTACTCGTCGCTCCCCTACTCGTACTGAGCCTATTTGGGCGGCTAAATCTCCTTTAAAATCCCTTGGGTGACGAGTATTAGTCGCAAGCATATCAAGTATATCCTGTCTAACTGCTCCTTGGTCATACAATTTAATCGGGGTGATCCTTATTCCCTCTTGGAAAATAGACGTAGCGGTTGGATTGTAAGCACCATAGGTTGCACCGCCTATATCACTGTGATGCGCGCGATTTATCGTCCAGAAAAGGAGTTTTCCTGCAGCAAAAACCGGAACAAATGCTGTCACGTCTGGCAGGTGGCTGCCCCCAAAGTAAGGGTCGTTTAGTAAATAAACATCACCTGGCTTGACTGAACCTTTAAAATATTCGTCAACGGATTCCGCAGCAAAAGCTAATGCCCCAACGTGTATTGGAATATGTTCCGCCTGCGCAACCAGCCTGCATTCCGAGTCGCAAATGCCTGTCGAAAAGTCTCTACTAGAGTTAAGTATTTGCGAATAGGACGTGCGTAACATTGCCTCACCCATTTCGGCGACAATGGCTGTTAATCTATGTTGAACAACAGAAGTCGTAATAGAATCCACGCTAGTCACCCAAAACCCTCCAAAATTGCATCATCAAATATATATACCTAAAAAAACTCAAACCAACTAAACCATAAATACTTGAGGCTATTACCCGCCAGATAACTCGGGAGATTTTTTGTGATAATCTGTGATGTGCTGGAAAGCAGCTGCCATCTGAAACAGAAGACCTTCGTGGTATGGTCTACCAATGATTTGAAATCCAAGCGGCAAGCCGTTATTAGAGAATCCCCCGGGTATATTTATAGAGGGAAGACCATAATAGTTTATTGGCCGGGTATACCCTGTCAGTCTTCTTAGCATCTGAGGCAGCTCGTCAGAATCACCGACATCTAGCTCTGACAACGTGGGAGCCTCCTCTCCTACGGTCGGGAGCAGCACAACATCACAGTGCGAAAATGCGGCATTATTATATAGTTGCAAATGGTGGGAACGGAGACTTAAAGCTTCTAGGTATCTTGTGGCAGGAATGCCAAGCCCTATTTCAATCCGACGCCTAACTTGTGGAGAATAATCATCTCTTCTTTCTTTCAGCCACTTCCTGTGGATAGTTGCAGCCTCTGATCGTGTTATTACATTGGATAATGCATTAAGCTCGTCTTGGTCAGGGAGTTTTATTTCAATTATTTTAGCTCCTAGGCTTTCGTATTGTTTTACTGTACTCTTTATCATTTCTAAAACTTCATCGCTTGGCTCTATACCACCGAACGTTGAATCAATTCCTATACGAATATCTTTAATTTCTCTCGAGCATATTTTCTCGTAATCCGAAACAGGTTCTTTGCTTGCGGTTGGATCTTTTTCATCATCTCCAGCTATCGTGCAGAATAGCCTAGCGCAATCCAATGCCGTGCGGGCTAAAGGGCCAAAGCAATCTAAAGAAAAAGATAATGGCATTCCCCCTCTTCTGCTTACTCTGCCTTGTGTACCCTTTATTCCAACCAAACCACAAAGCGCTGAAGGAATACGCACTGAACCGCCCTTATCTGAACCTAGCGCGCCATAAACAAGCCTAGCAGCAACTGCGGCACCCGACCCGGATGATGAACCGCCAGGGGCACATTGGATATTCCAAGGATTCTTACAGTCACCAAAATGCTGGTTCTGGCCGACTGGTCCACTTGCAAACTCTGACATATTTAACCCGCCCACATGTATTGCGCCGGCAGCGTCTAATTTATCTAGTACTGTTGCCGTGTAAGAGGGCTTAAATGTTTTTTGAATTTTAGAACCACCAGTGGAAACAAACCCATCTCGATAAAACATATCCTTATGTGCTAATGGCACGCCGTGCAAGCTTCCGATTTCATCTCCAGATGCTATAGCCTTATCCGCACGTCTTGCGGCCTCTATCGCTTCTTCAGCATAAATAGAAATAAAACAATTTAGTTTTGATTGCAGTTTCTCTATTTTTTCCAGGCAGTTTCTTGTTACTTCCTCAGAAGAAAATTCCTTTCTACGGATACCAGCCGCAACTTCCGTCAAACTATATTCCAAAATTGAATCACTCATCGGCTTTCTTATCCCCGGTGGCTTTCACTTCATTCATTATTCTTAAAAAATCGGCGGGCTCGTCATCAAAATTGAGCCCGTTTGATGCCCGTTCGGCAAGGAGATTAATAGGCTCTAACATTTTGGAAAGCCCATCAGCGTCGGAATCGTCTACTGAGCGGTTATGTAGACGAGAGAATAAAAGTTTGATGAAATCACTATCATATATTTTATTTTTTTCTATTGTCATTCTTGGCTCGCAAAAATTACGGGAGATAAGTACCTCCATTTACATGATAAACTTGTCCGGTAACCATAGACGCTTTATTTGAGCATAAAAAAACGGCCATGTCGGCAATTTCTTCGGGTTTAGTCATTCTACCAAGCGGGTTTGTTTCGGCTTTTGCTTTTAATTCCTCTTCAGAATGCCCGTACCTAGGTTGCGCTGTATCGGTTAACCCGGGTGCGACTGCATTTACTCGTATTTTATATGGAGCTAACTCTAATGCCGCGGCCCGCGTTAAACCTACAATACCAGATTTACTTGCGCAATAATGGGTCCCGTTGGGCGAATTACCGCTTATAGCTTGGGACGCTAAGTTAATTATAACTCCGGGTATATTATGGCGGCACATCGATCTAGCAGCAGCCTGCATGCAAAAAAACGTGCCCTTCAAATTTATATCTAAGACAAAATCCCAATCACCTTCCTCCATATCTAATAGGGGAACGCGAGGAAACATACCGGCATTATTAATAAGAAAATCGATCTTCCCAAATTTTTCTTCTGCCTGGTTTACGATATTTCTTGCCTCTTCAACTATTGATACATCCCCTTTAACTAATTCGACTTTAACGCCCAAGGCTTCAGCTTCTTTCGCAATCGCGAGAGCTTTTTGTTCGTCATCGTGCCAGTTAATTGCAACGTCAGCCCCCTCTTTGGCAAAGTTAAGGACCATAGAGCGACCGATACCCTGCTGGGCTCCCGTAACTAAAACAGAGTTACCTTTGTATTCAGACATCACGGTTTTTCCTTCCTTTTAATAACCAGAGCTATAGTCAACCCTGCCTAACACTTTCTATTAAGTTGGTCGGCTTTAACAGATTGCGCATTACGCTCTCTTACGTTGCCATACCCTCCGCCTCCAGCAGTTTCAACAACTACTCGGTCGCCAGGCTCTAGTTTTTGTATTGTCTTAGAGTTTATTACTTCAGTCGAGCCATCAGCACGATAAATCACCGATCGAGCAAGAGCGCCTGCACCTCCCGCCGATATACCTTGTGCAGCGTAAGTATGTCGTTCTCCTCTGTGAGTGAAAATTACATCCCCATTCAAAATCTCATATTCCCGTATAATTCCAAGCCCCCCTCTAAACTTCCCAGGGCCTCCTGACCCCTTTCTAAGTTCAGTCTTGTTGATACGGATTGGCACATCTAGTTCCAGCGCTTCGATTGGGAGGTTCATACAATTGGTACCATCGGTTTCGATTACATCAACACCATCCATTCCTTCGCTGGCGCCACTTCCAGATGCAATTAGTTCACCAACCACATACCGAGAACCGTTCGTCCTTTCCCCTCCGAAAGCAAGCAGCAGGAGTTCGCCTGCAGCGTCCGCTACTGCCCGGGATGGGTTAGCTTTTCCAAGAGCGCTGGTTATGCAGCCCGCGACACGTTTCATTGTAGAAGTTCTCGCGTTTACAGCAGCCGGTTCTTGAGGATTAACGATGCTTCTTGCAGGGAGGTTTAGACTTATGGGCCGAAAGCAGCCCCCGTTTATGGGAATATCAGAATTTATCATCGCATGCACTGCGAAATATGCCGCTGCATAAGCTCCTGATGGCATCAAATTGAATGGGCCCTTCACTTGCTTATTTGTTCCCGTAAAATCTAAGTGAATTTCTTCGGTGTCAATTTTGACATTCACTTTTATTTTGATCGCTGCATCTAAATCAACCCCATCATTATCTAAGTAATCGGAGTGGGAAAATATACCATTAGGCAGCTCTTTTATAGCATTTCGAGTCATTAATTCTGATCTATCGAGCAGCTCTGCGAAAATATATTTTATATTCTCTGCCCCATATTTTTCTGAAAGTGATATAAGCCGTCTTCTCCCAATATGGCACGCTGCCACCTGCGCATTCAGATCCCCCTCAAAACTATCCGGCAAACGAACGTTTAATCGTAATATTTTAACAAGAGTGCTGTTAACCTCACCCCGGCTATAATATTTAAGAGGCGGAATTCTGATGCCCTCCTGGAAAATTTCTGTAGCGTTTGTTGGAACGGAGCCAGGCGTCATTCCGCCTACATCTTGGTGATGGGTCATGGCAGCACTAAACGCTATTGGCATCTCATTTTCAAAAACCGGCATTATAAGAGCAATATCTGGTAAGTGCGTTCCGCCCAAATATGGATCATTCATAATAAAAATATCACCATCAGCCAT